>ENA-OZEB01000121-OZEB01000121.1-human-gut-metagenome-genome-assembly--contig:-NODE-121-length-29120-cov-8.080131_pt1 | contig 29120 bp, 22 predicted proteins | sample MGYA00245060_ERZ653593 | MGnify/ENA primary metagenome ERZ653593 (study PRJEB26926, sample SAMN06164989) | human gut metagenome | biome: ENVO:00009003; feature: ENVO:2100002; material: ENVO:00002003... | reverse complement strand
TACTTGAACTGTGACATCGGAGATATATGTGAGGCTGTGCGAACGGACAAGAACTGAGTCCGGTTTTTCGTACAGCTCTTTTTGTAAAATAGGTTAGATAAATACACAGGGAGGATTTTGATATGGCACGAGCCGCATCGGCACCGAAGAAGGAGATTTCTATGGAGGAAGCTCTGTGGAAGTCCGCAGATAAACTCCGTGGTTCTGTCGAGCCAGCAGAATATAAACACGTCGTTCTCAGTCTCTTCTTTTTGAAGTTTGCCAGCGATAAGTTTGAGGCACAAAGGAAAGCTATTTCTGAAAAATACGGTGAGAAGTTTGTTGACAATGTTGCCTTCTATACGAAGGACAATGTATTCTTCCTGCCTGAGATCAGCCGTTGGTCTTTCATCATGGAGAATGCGAAACAGGATGACATTGCGCTGAAAATCGACACCGCCCTCTATACGATTGAGAAAGCGAATCCCGCACTGAAAGGCGCACTGCCGGACAACTACTACTCACGTCTTCACATCGACACAGCAAAGCTGGCATCACTGCTGGACGAGATTGATAAGATCAACACCGGCGATAAAGAGAATGACATTATCGGGCGGGTCTACGAATACTTCCTGAGCAAGTTTGCTCTTGCGGAAGGCAAGGGCAAGGGCGAGTTCTATACGCCGAAGTGTATTGTCAATTTGATTGCAGAAATGATTGAACCGTATGATGGCATTCTGTACGACCCTTGCTGCGGTTCTGGCGGTATGTTCGTGCAGTCAATGAAGTTCGTGGAGGCACATCACGGCAACAAGAAGAAGGTCTCTATCTATGGTCAGGAATATACAAACACGACGTACAAGCTGTGCAAAATGAATCTGGCTATTCGCGGCATCTCTGCAAACCTCGGAGAAATGGCATCGAACACATTCACCAATGACCAGCACAAGGACCTCAAGGCAGATTATATTATGGCAAACCCGCCTTTTAATCAGAAAGAATGGCGTGGTGATAATGAGCTGATTGATGATCCGCGCTGGGACGGCTATGAAGTTCCGCCCACGAGTAACGCGAACTATGGCTGGATTCTGAATATCGTTTCAAAGCTATCCCAGAACGGTGTTGCCGGTTTCCTGCTTGCAAACGGCGCACTATCTGACGATGGTACAGAGTTAAAAATCCGCCGTCAGCTCATCGAGAACAATCTCGTCGAAGCAATCATCATCCTTCCCCGCAACCTCTTCTACACAACTGACATCAGCGTTACGCTTTGGATTCTGAACAAGAATAAAAAGGCTCGTGTGGTTGAAGAAAACGGCGAGGTAAAACGCTTCCGCAACCGTGAGCGCGAGATCCTTTTCATGGACTTGCGGCAAATGGGAAGCCCTTATGAAAAGAAGTATATTGAACTGACAGAAGAAGACCGTGCGAAGGTCACGAGCGTCTACCACGCATGGCAGCAGGAAGGCTATGAAGAATCTTATCAGAATGTGCCTGAGTTTTGTTACAGCGCATCCTTCGATGAGGTTGCAGCGAAGGGATTTACCCTTGTTCCGAGCCGTTACATCGAGTTTGTAAACCGTGATGAGAACATTGACTTTGATACGAAAATGAAGACGCTGCAAAGGGAGCTTCGTGATCTGCTTGTTGCAGAAGAGAAGTCGAAGGCTGACCTGTTGACCGTGTTTAAGGAGCTGGGCTATGAAATCGAATTATGATCCTCTTGGTAAACACATTCGGCTTGTTGATTATCGAAACTCCGAGGAAGTCACCAGCACTGTTCTTGGCATAAGCATCGACAAAGAGTTTATGCCTTCCGTCGCAAATGTAATTGGCACAGATTTGAGTCGGTATAAACTGATCAGCAAGGGGCTATTTGCCTGTAACCCAATGCACGTTGGACGCGATGAACGTCTTCCGATTGTGCTCTATGAGAAAGACAGCCCTGCAATAGTTTCTCCGGCGTATTTCATGTTTGAGATTATTGACCGCGATGTCTTAAACGAAGAGTATTTGATGATGTGGTTTCGTAGACCGGAGTTTGACCGTGAGTGCTGGTTCATGACGGACGGCAGTGTTCGAGGCGGAATTACATGGGACGATCTTTGCCGTATAAAGCTCCCTGTTCCCTCCTATGCGAGACAATGTGAGATCGTCGAGTCCTACCGTGCAATTACCGACCGCATTGCTTTGAAGAGAGCGGAAAATGATAATTTAGCGGAAACCGCCAATGCACTCTTTTGTAAAATGTTTTTCTCAACGAGCATTGCTGAAAAGTGTGATACCGGCACATTCTCGCAGCTTATCAAAGAAACTGTTGGTGGAGATTGGGGGCAGGAGCAGCCTAAAGGCAATTATACGAGCAAAGTTACTTGCATTAGAGGTACTGATATTCCTGCTCTGAACCTTGGAAGTATTTCAGCAGCACCGACGAGGTATATTCTCCCCAAAAACCTTTCTTCAAAAAGAATCACGGCGGACAATATTGTCGTAGAAATATCCGGTGGAAGTCCTGTTCAAGCAACCGGACGGGTTGCTCTGATCCCTGATGCTGTTCTTGCATACCACAAGGAAGAGCTAATCTGCTCGAACTTCTGCCGTGTCATGAATGTTCGCTCTGAATATCTGTATTTCTTCTTTCAATATTGGACATATCTCTATCGAAATGGAGTTATGTTCAATTATGAGAATAGTTCAACCGGACTAAAGAACTTTAACTTTGCTGCATTTGTTTCCGAAGAGAAAATTCAAATCCCTCCGATTGATATTGCCAAAAGGTTTAACGCAATGCTTGAGCCAATATACAAAGAGATTTTTAGCGTAGGCTTTGAAATTGAGAAATTAGGGGCTGCTCGCGAACTTCTGCTACCGCACTTAATGCTCCATGACTTTTCAAGCCGCTAAATTATCATTTACCGTCCATTACTCTCACCAGTGGCGAGAGTTTTACCCTAAGAACTGCCACTGTAAAGTCGTTCTCTGAGAATATTCAAAGGAGATACGACAATGAAAGAACAACTAATTCGAGAAGTGCAGCGTCAGATGCTTCCGTATCTGAACAACGCACAATTAAAACAGCTTCAAGGCGTCCTTGAAGGGGTGTTGAGTGGCGTAGAGTTGAGCCGCAGCGCAGGTATGGTAGACAGTGCAAAGGTTGATACGGTTGCCTGTTTCATCAACGCAAAACGCATTGAAGGCTGCTCAGAAAAAACCTTGAGCTATTACCGTCAGACCATTGTGTCAATGCTATCCGGCATTGACAAAGAACCACAAGAGATCGTAACTGAGGACTTGCGAAAGTACCTAACAGAGTATCAGGCAAACCGTAAGTCAAGCAAGGTCACGATAGATAATATCCGCCGCATCCTGTCCAGCTACTTTTCGTGGCTTGAGGATGAGGACTACATCGTGAAAAGTCCGGTACGCCGGATTCACAAGGTAAAAACGGCAAAGGTGATCAAGGAAACCTACACCGATGAGGCATTGGAAATCATGCGGGACAACTGCTGCAATGTCCGCGATCTCGCTATGATTGACCTTCTCGCATCCTCCGGAATGCGTGTCGGTGAGATGATTGCCATTAACCGCGATGACATCAACTTCAATGAACGGGAATGCGTTGTTTTCGGAAAAGGAAGCAAGGAACGGATCGTTTATTTCGATGCCAGGACAAAAATCCATCTCCAAAACTATCTGGAAAGCCGCACAGACACCTGTCCAGCGTTGTTTGTCTCGCTGACCGCACCGCATGACCGTTTGCAGATTGGCGGCGTAGAAAGACGGCTTCGAGAACTGGGGAAAAGGCTGAATCTGCCTCGTGTCCACCCACATAAGTTCCGAAGAACATTGGCAACATCAGCCATAGATAAAGGAATGCCCATAGAGCAAGTCCAGCAGCTCTTAGGGCATCAGAAGATCGACACGACCATGCACTATGCTATGGTTAAACAGCAAAATGTCAAGCTGGCACACAGAAAATACATAGGGTGAGGTGTCACGATGAAAGAAAAATATAGGCTGCTTGGAGATTTCATTCGCCAAGTCGATGTCAGGAATACAGACGGAAAAGAGGAAAACCTTTTAGGTGTTTCCGTCCAAAAGATGTTCATTCCCTCCATTGCAAACACGGTTGGTACCGACTTTACGAAATACAAGGTAGTCAAACGGGGGCAGTTTACCTACATTCCAGATACTTCTCGGCGTGGAGACAAAATTGGTATTGCTCTTCTGACGGATTATGATGAGGGGCTTGTCAGCAATATCTATACCGTTTTTGAAGTGAAAGATGAAAACGAGCTACTACCTGAATATCTAATGCTCTGGTTCAGCAGACCGGAGTTTGATCGTTACGCACGTTTTAAGTCTCACGGTAGCGTCCGGGAAATAATGGACTGGGATGAAATGTGCAAGGTAAAGCTACCTGTCCCCTCTATCGAGAAGCAACGCAGCATTGTAAAGGCATACAATACGATCACGGATCGGATTGAACTCAAGCAGAAGATAAATGATAATTTAGCGGCTTAACCCTGAAAGCAAGGTCTGTGCGAAACCTGTAAGTTTTTCCATCTCAAGATTATTGTCAGCAACGGCAGCAAGGGTTGCTCTCACCAACACTGCCCAATTTTGCTGCAATTCAATCGGCGGAATGGGAATGTGTAATGCTTTAATATAACTTGTGGGCTTTGCGATTGATGGAACGCCGGTTGTGTTATCATTTGCGAGTAATTTCCTGCGCCCAGCATCAGTGTGAAAGTAGAAGAGAATATATTCAGGTAATAGCGTACACTGGTCGCAAGTAAGTAAAAACTGACTTTGGGAAATGACATACCTGTCGAATTTCGTTTTGTCCGGGACAAGTGCAACTTGCCCCAGTGTTCCACGATGAGTGATCACAATATCACCAGAGACGGCTATCGAATTTTTTAGCTGGCTTGCCTTTTCTTCCTCGACATATCGGAATGATCGTTCAGAAAGCAAGTAGCCAGAGATATTATCTCCGTTTAACACGGGAACACCATGATCAACAAAGCAGTCAGTTTTAATATTAGAGCCAAAAGGTCCCATTGCAACGCGGGACAATGATTTCCCCAAAGGATGAGAGAACCAATCACTCTGCTCGTCACGGTATTCGGGATGGGTAGCAAACGTCCGCATGAACTCTGTTTTGCAGAGTTCCACTAAATTATCATTTTCCTACGAAGGGAGGGATGAAAATGGACAAGGAAACATTGATCAGGATTGCCGAAGAACTTTACCAAGGAGCTTTCGACGCAAAAACCTACTATCTGATCATGCAGCAGTATCGGAAGAACCAACGTAATTATGCCGAAGAGATGAAGGTTTCGCCAGCATTCTACCATACAGTCTATGATGCTCTGATGAAAGCCTGTTTCATGGAGATTGCCAAACTGTATGATACCTCGAATGGTGTCGTGTCCATTGGAACCCTCCTTGTTAAATGCGAGGGAAATCAAGACCTTTTCCCGAAGTACAGAGAAACTTTGACGGTGGATCATGACGGAACAACCTTTTTCTACCCGATCCCATATCAGCACCAACTCAAGCCGCAAGAGGAATGCTTTTTTAAGGACCGGGTTGAGGCAGATAGAAAACTCTTCGCCGCGTTTGATATTCCTGATGCGGACAATGTTCCTGTTCGGGTGGATTTGACTTTTCCAGAATTTTTAGACCTATATCAGAAGCGGTTCAATGGACTGAGCAAAAAGAGAGATAACATCCGAATGCAGAGAAACAAACTCTACGCCCACAACGATGAGAAGCGCATCGTGAACAGTGAGAACCTTCCGGATCGTTGCCCTATTTCCTATCCGGACGTTCAGGAAATGATAGACTTTGCGCTTGATTGTACGGGCTTGATTCTTGGTATTCTCACAGATGTAAACCGCGCAAAGCAATACTCAAATATAGATGACTGGGAAGGTACACTCATGCTGGCACGTCTGGGTTTGAAGAATCAGGAGTACGACTTCCAGCAAAGTGAAAAAGCTTTTGAAGCAGAAATGCAGAGGCAGTTAGGGGGAAATGATAATGGCGAACTTCAATGAGCATTCTCTTGAAATGTCCATCATGGATTTGTTTCAAGATGAAGGGTATATCTATTTGAATGGTGAGCAGATCCACCGCGAACGCTCTGAGGTTCTGCTTATCGACGATCTGCGGAAATACCTCCTGAACAGGTATGCCGCAGAGGGTCTTACCGCAAGCGAGGTTGATAGCATTATCCTTCGCCTGAGGTCTATTTCCGGCACGATCTACGAAGCAAACAAAGCAGTCTGCAAAATGGTTTGTGACGGCTTCATCTTCAACCGCGAAGATCACACAAAGAAAGACCTTTACATTGAGTTGATTGACTTTGATGAGCCAGAGAAAAACGTGTTCAAGATCGTCAACCAATTTGAAATTGAAGGCATCAACAACCAGCTACGCATACCGGACGGGATTGTATTCATCAACGGCATTCCAGTTGTTGTGCTTGAGTTCAAGAGCGCAGTCAAAGAAAACACAACGATCATGGACGCCTATACTCAGCTTACCGTGCGTTATCGCCGTGATATTCCTGAACTCTTCAAGTATAACGCCTTCATCGTCATAAGCGATGGTGCAAATAATAAATACGGTTCCTTCTTCTCCCCGTATGACTTCTTCTATGCGTGGAGAAAGATTGAAGCTGACGATAAGGAATTGGACGGCATCAATTCCCTTGTAACTATGGTGAGCGGACTGTTCCGCAAAGAACGGCTTTTGGCAGTCATCAAGGATTTTGTCTATTTCCCTGATAGCTCGGACAAAGACCTCAAAATCGTCTGCCGCTATCCCCAGTATTTTGCTGCGGTCAAGCTGTTTGAGAATATCAAGGCACATCTCAGACCGGAGGGGGACGGCAAGGGCGGCACATACTTCGGCGCGACAGGCTGTGGAAAAAGCTATACTATGCTCTTCCTCACAAGAATGCTTATGAAGAGTACCTTCTTCCATAGCCCTACAATCCTGATTATTACCGACCGAACGGATTTGGATGACCAGCTCTCAAAGCAGTTTGTAGCATCCAAGAAGTACATTGGTGACGAAACCGTTGTGAGCATTGATTCCCGCGAAAAGCTGCGTCAGGAACTTCAAGGCAGGACAAGCGGTGGGGTGTACATGACCACCATCCAAAAGTTCACCGAGGACTTGGAGCTTCTGACGGATAGAGCGAATGTGATCTGCATATCCGATGAAGCACACCGTAGTCAGATAAACCTCGATCAGAAAGTCAAGGTCACTGCCGAAGGTGTAGAGCGAAGCTATGGATTCGCAAAGTACCTACACGATTCTCTCCCCAATGCTACCTATGTCGGTTTCACCGGCACGCCCGTAGATGGCACGATTGAAGTCTTCGGTCCGGTTGTCGATGCCTACACAATGACAGAGGCGGTTAAAGACGGTATCACAGTCAACCTTGTCTACGACGGACGCGCTGCACGGGTCACTCTTGATCAGGCAAAGGTTCGGGAAATTGAAGATTATTATGACCGCTGTGCTGTTGAAGGCGCAAATGAGCATCAGATTGAGGAAAGCCAGAAGGCGGTTGCTCATATTGATGCGATCATCGGTGATCCTGACCGACTTCACGCAGTTGCGGAGGACTTCATTAACCACTATGAGACCCGCGTTGCCGAAGGAGCTACCGTTGCAGGAAAAGCAATGTTTGTCTGCTCTAATCGCAAGATTGCATACGCTTTTTATCAGATTATAGTTGGAATGAGACCGGAATGGGCAGAGAAAAAGGTTTGCCCTGACGGGGTTCAACTGACGGAAAAAGAGAAAAAGGAACTCAAGCCCATCGAAAAGATCAAGCTCATCATGACGCGAAATAAAGATGATGAGCCTGAGCTTTATGAAATGCTGGGAACGAAAGATGATCGCAAGGAGTTTGACCGTCAGTTTAAGAACGTTAAATCAAACTTCAAAATTGCCATCGTTGTTGATATGTGGCTTACCGGCTTCGACGTACCTGCACTCGACACAATCTACATCGACAAGCCCATCCAGCAGCACAGCCTTATCCAGACGATTTCCCGCGTCAACCGCGTCTATACCGGAAAGGACAAGGGCTTGATCGTGGACTACATCGGCATTAAGAAAAACATGAATCTCGCCCTCAAGAAATACACCAACTTCGAGAGCGATGAGTTTGAAGGCGTCGAGCAGTCTATCACGATTGTTAAAGACCAGCTCGATGTCTTGGCTCAGATGTTCCACAACTTCAATAGCACGGATTACTTCAACGGCTCACCGAAAGAGCAGCTTGCTTGCCTCAATCGGGCTGTTGAGTATGTACAGCTCACGGAAGATTTGGAAACTCGCTTTATGGCGGCAGTCAAACGCATGAAACAAGCGTTCAACCTATGCAGTTCAAGTGAGGCTATCTCTGATAAAGAAAAGGACTATCTGCACTTCTACTGTGCTGTGCGCTCTATTCTTTTCAAACTCACAAAGGGTGATGCCCCTGACATTTCACAAATGAATGCCCGTGTCCGTGAACTTCTTGAAGGTGCAATTCAATCTGATGGTATAGAGGAACTGTTTGAGACGGGAAAGCACATCTCTGTTGATATTTTCAGTGACGAGTATCTGGATAAGATCAATGCAATCCAACTTCCAAACACAAAGATAAAGGTGTTGCAGAGGCTTCTTTCTCAAGCGATTGATGAGTATAAAAAAGTCAACCGTATCATGGGCATGGAGTTCTCTGACCGTCTCAAGCGGGTTGTTGATGAGTACAACAATCGCCGTCGTGATGAGGCTTTTGCTAATGAAGTTCTTGACGATGTGGCGGAGCAGCTTGCGAAGCTCCTTGAAGAACTCAAAAAGGAAAAAGACTCCTTCAAGGGCATGGGAATTGACTACGAGGAAAAAGCCTTTTATGACATTCTCAAGGCGGTTGCCAAGAAGTATGAGTTCGAGTACCCGGACGATAAGATGATTGAATTGTCAAAGCGGATTAAGATTATTGTCGATGACAAAGCTAAATACACCGACTGGTCTACCCGTGATGACATTAAGGCAAATCTGCAAGTTGACCTCATACTGCTACTGGATGAATTTGACTATCCCCCCGTAACCATTGATGATGTCTATAAGGAGGTTCTGGAACAAGCTGAAAACTTCAAAAAGTACGCTCAATAACCCGCGTTCCATCGAAAGGAGTAGATCATGGGCAATTCAGTCATGTTGAATGGCGTCGAATATGCCGAAGAGCAGATTGCTTATAAAGACAGCACCTATGAGCTTGTGTCAAAGGTAGCATATCTGATCGGCGTCCCGCTCCGTATTTTCCAAAATGAACACGAGCCGCCGAAGATAGAGATATACGACCGGCTTGAGCAGGATAAAAATGCCCGCATCATCCGAAATCTATGCATCATCCGCACCGCCATTGAGCGCAATTACCGGAAAATAAATGACATCATGCGGATGGAATACCGTGGGCTTCTTTCGATGCCTGAGATCCTTCCGATGTCCAGTATGCAGCAGCTTTCAAATGACGGAATCAGCTTTATCAAAAAGTCGAGTACAAAGCTCTGCCACCACATTATCGAGATCAACCGGCTGATTTCAGACCGCATTAACAACTGCAAAAGCCTCTTTCCAATCTGGATTAACTGGGCGTACATAAAAGAGCTGTTCATCATGCCAAACGGCTTGACAGAGGACGGAACGAAAGATGCTGCGGACATCTATTACGCAAGTCTCTCCTACTACCCCTATCAAATGTATATCAACTGGGTACCGATGGACGAGGGTAATGTCCTCTATAATGATAAGAAGTTTGCTACCCTGCTTTATCAATGGCATTGCGACGCCTTCACGGAATACAGTAAAGTCTCCGATGCAGGGGCTTTTGTAAAAAACAATATCTACGACTTCATAGATGACAGCGAGAAAACCGTATTGGTAGTGGACTGCGAAAACTCTGACCCGTACAAGCTGTGCGCCACGCTCAAAAACCTTGATTATGAAATCATGCAGAAAATTACGGCGATCATTCTCTTTGATGACGTACATACTGCTACGGCATGGCGCATTCTCGAAAACTACACCCGCGTCCCCGTTGAACATATCATGATTGAGCGGATCAAGCAGAACAAATCACTGGTAGACATCAAGCTCACCGCAAGAGCCTGTCAGGAACACTACCAGAAGCAAGTGGATTCCTTCGTCATCGTCTCAAGCGATTCCGACTACTGGGGGCTTATCTCTTCCTTGCCGGACGCCAGATTCCTTGTCATGATAGAGCGGGAAAAATGCGGACCGGATATGAAAGCGGCACTTGCAGAATCCGGGATATTCTACTGCTATCTGGATGACTTCTACTCCGGCAACAGCGAGGACATCAAGAAAAACGCACTGTTCAAGGAGATGTACCGCTGGATTGACAACTCCGTTCACCTGAATGTCAACGATATGTTTGATGCAGCTCTGCGAAACACGAGGATCGAAATGTCTCCCGCAGAGCGGCGGCAGTTCTATGAGAAGCACATCAGGCACATGACGCTGACCATCGACGAGAACGGAAACGTCAGCATTGAACTGAAACGCGGATAGCCTTGGTTTCTATTCCGGGAGGAATGTGGATGGACAACAGATTCTATTTTGGATTCAATACATCGGAGGAACGGAAAAAGCGCAGAAAAGCAGAGCTGTACTCCATGAGTGAGCAAGTCAGCACCTTCTTTTGGGATGAAGCCCCGCAGCATGGATTGGAAATGCGTGAGGGGCAGCAGGATATGTCTTTTGAGATTGTGGACGCCCTCATAAACGATCAGCATTTTGCGATTGAAGCTGGCGTGGGCATTGGAAAGTCCTTTGGCTATCTTGTGCCGGTGCTGCTGTACAGCAAACGCATGAACAAGCCGGTTATCATCGCAACCTCGACCATTGCGCTTCAAGAACAGCTCTGGCGCGATGTCCACGCGGTAATGCCCCTTCTTGGGCTGAACAGAGATGTCATCCTCGCAAAAGGACAGACCCATTATCTCTGCAACAAACGCGCAGATGAGTATATGTGTGACCCGAAGGCTGACCCACCGGACGCGCTCAAAGAAGGAATCCAGCAGGGGTATGAGGAACGCAAGGATTTCCCGGAGGTTTTGCCGCAAGGCGTCTGGGACAAGGTAAATGTGCAGCGGTTCAGCATGAAGAATTGCGGCTCCTGTGAAAAGAAGTGCAAGTATTACAAAGTCCGCGCAGCATTAAAGTTTACGGGTGGAGTGGTACTGTGCAATCAGGATTTTCTAACCCAGCATCTCATGAAACTCCGGCGCGGTCAGGAAGGGCTGATTAACGCCGCCGCTGATCTGCTTGTCGTGGATGAAGCACACAACTTGGATGATAAGGTGCGGAGTGCCACAACGGAGCGTTTCGGGCAAGGTATGCTCTTTGGAATGATTAAGAGCGCATTCTATGAGCTGCGATCCTTTGACCAGAGCAGTGTGTCAGGTGAAAAGCGAGAGGCAGAGAGCGCAATCATCGCCTTCTATAACTGCCTGAAAGCACAAGTCCAAAAGCAGATCAACGAGACAGAGCAGAATATGCGCTACGCTGACCGCTTTTTCTTCGACAACAATGGCAGTGCGATTGAACTGCTTACCGAGATGAACGCCGCCATACACAACCTTTCGTCCAGCATTCAGATTTATTCCAGCATGGATTTCAGAAACAACCGTTCCTTTGCTGCCTCTGATGATTTGGATGCCGTCAGCGAGTCCCTTTCAGAGCTTCTTGACCGGATAGATGATATGTTGATCTGGATTGAGCAGCACGGCAGCAACACGGAACTCGTCTATTGCCCTAAAAACACAAAAGAAATTGTGAGCCGCCTATACTTCAATGGTGATGAAAGAACCATCTTGACCTCTGCCACGCTGACGAACGCCACGAGCGGGTCTCTGGAAGAACAGTATTCTTACTTTATCAGCAATACCGGCTTTCCCGCTGGTGATCGCGGCTGCTTATCCGAGCCAAAGCCTTCCCCATATCCATACGATGAACACGCCATGATCTACTATTGCGACGATCTCCCGCACCCGACCAGAGAACATGAAGCCTTCATTGAAAAGGGCGTGGAGCGGCTGCTTGAGATCCTGAACATTTCCAATGGAAAGGCACTCGTGCTGTTTACGGCAAAGACCGACATGGAAGAGGTCTACTCCATTCTCAGCGAGAAAAATCTTCCGTACAAAATCCTGATGCAGCAGCCGGGATCGTCGCAGGACAAGGTGCTGAGTGAGTTTAAGGAAGATACGAACTCCGTGCTTCTGGGGACGGGTGCATATTGGGAAGGTATCAGCATTGAAGGAAAAAGCCTTTCCAATGTCATCATTTTCCGGCTTCCGTTCCCTGTCCCCGATCCAATTATCGAGTATAAGTGTTCCGTCGCAAAGGACGCTCTGATGGATGTCCGCGTTCCCGAAATGATTATCAAGCTCAAGCAAGGTATCGGGCGATTGATCCGCAATTTCACAGACACCGGCATTGTCTGCATTATCGACCGAAGACTGCGGGATGAGCCGCCGGAACGCTATCATGACATTACATGGGACTCCCTGCCTATCAAAAATCGGACAAGCAGTTTGGGCGAACTTAGGAAGTTTTACGAAGGTCTGCCCTCAGCCAAGGAATGATGATACAAACGGCAGTCTCTTAGGAAACATAGAGCAGCCCCCCCAAAAAAACGACAATCAGAAAACGGAGGTGTATCATGTTGTACAATGAAAATCTGCACGAAGAAGAACAACATCTGATCCAGCAGATTGCCGAGCAAACAGAGAGAGGAAAAATCGACTGGGAACTGACGGAGTATAATCCGCTGTCATTTCTGAATGAGGACAAGATAGACAAAAACCCAGCAGTAATCTGTCAGTCCTTCTCCTTTGAAGCGATCATCGGCGGCTCCCGTTTCGAGCTTGATGTCATGGAGAATATTGATGTGCCGTCCGGTATGGGAGACTACACCATAACCTTGACGCGGGATGAAACCGAAAATTATCTTAAAATTGAGGATGCGCTTTCCTTTGACTGTGACCGCTATGAATGCACACCGGAGGAAGTGGCAGAGCGATTTGCGGACAGCCCCATTGTCCGCCTCTGCAACGCCATCATTCCCGCCACGCTTGGGCAGGAGGATTTAGAAGAGGTCTTCACATGGGCAAGGTTTTTCAACGAGACTGGCATTTCTGCAAAGCTGATGAATCATCCGCTGACCAAGCTCTGTGAAAAGCTGTTCGACGAACACCGTCTGATGGACTTCCATCGCTGCGTCTTGGATGTGGACTATCGAAAGCTGCTCCTAAATGAACTGGCTCATAACTAAGACACGGAAAAACGCCCCCGACACTGTGCCAGACGCACAGTGCCGGGGGCGTTCCCGTTTCCAGCGATTTAATTTTCTCCCGACAAGGGACTGTTCATAAGGTGGCACTTTTCATTTTGCGAAGCCGTGAAAACTCAGTGCATTCCGTGGAAAAGCTCACGGGACAGCATAAGCCGTACACGTTTCCAATAATCACCGAGTAGTGCAATGTGTATTCACTATCGGGAAATACTTCACGGTTTTCACAACGCTTGATTCAGGAGTGGGATTTTTGCCTTATTCCCGCGTGACATCAAGGGAAACCGGATTGATGACGATGATGGTCTTGCCCTTTTTGTGGGCATATCTCACGGTATTCCCGGTACCGCTGGGGCATCCATTCCATACTGCGAGAATATAATCGGCGTGATCGACCATGTACCGATTTCTCTTGTCCATGCAGTCCGGCGTGTACTCCCGTTGCAGCATGGTCTCCTTGTCACACTTTGCCGCGATATTATAATACCGTTCCCGTGAAGCCACAGACCATTTGATCGCTTGTGTCTCACAAGGGATTGCGCTTTCCAGAGTAATGTGAGGGTATTTTGATTTCAAATCGAGTACAATTTCCGCAGCGTACATATCGACGCCAAGAGCCATGCCGGTAATAAAATGCGTGACGCCCTCGTTCTCGATGAGTGCTACAATCTGATCCCGCATAACAGATTTCAAAGAAGTACAACGCTTATCGGATTCATCAAAGCCGAACGGAAGACTCTGCGGTCTATGACCGGTAAACGCACAAGTCTTGCCTTGAACGGATTGCTTTTCAGCTTTTTGAGCAGACTTTCTAAACTCAATAATGCGCGACATGACACCCCTTCTTTCACTCTTTTGGTAGGTAACTCCATTCTATCACCCTCATCACGGACAGTCAACGCATTGTCGTTAGTAAAATCAACGACGGCGTACCGTGGATAATGACACCGCCGTTAGGTACACTAAATGCAAAGGTGGTGAGGCTATGCGAGAGAAGAAGGACATCAATATTGAAATCGGCGGCAATATTCAAGTGGCAAGAGAACAGGCGGGCTATACGCAGGACACGCTCTCAGAAATGCTTGGCATGACGCCGAATCACCTGAGCGCTATTGAGCGTGGTGCTTCCGGTATTTCTCTTGAAGCCTTGCAGCGTCTTTGCCGTTTGCTGGGCGTCAGTGCGGACCGAATTATCTTTGGGACCGATGAGCCAGAAGCGGAAGCCCTTGCGCTTGCCAGACGTATTTCGGATATAAAGCCGGAATACCGGCAACAGGTTCAAGAGCTGCTGTCCGCTATTTTGAATATGTCATAAAAAAAGAGCCTCTGCCGACACCCAAAACGGGCATCGACAGAGGCTTTTGGTTCGTTTTCCGGGCATTCAAACAAGTGCCGAAATCGACACTTATTTCCACGCTAAAGATGAAACCACGCAGGGAATACAATCACTTAGGTTGGTCAGTTTGCGCCGCTCTGGGGCTTGCAATCACAGGCTTTTTCGACCCCTAACTGTCTACATTGCGATGCCTTGCGGGAGAAGTGCGGACAGGCGATGAGATCCGCACGGAAGCTCTGCTTGCAGCTATGGACGCAGCGGACGCAGAAGCGGTTATACTTCCGGCGTCCGCTGTCCCCGATGAAGAACGACCACTCCTGCCGCCATTTCTGACTTCTGCTCACAGCTCAATCTCTCCTTTGTGCTTTTTGGGAGGGCAGCATTCCTTCTGCTTTTCAGCCTTTGCAGACTTGAGCCTGTCCATGATGGAGGACTTCTCGCCCCTTTCGGGGGCTTTGACCTCTGCGGTCTTGTCCTCCTTCGGACCGTTGTTGATGATCCCGTCAATCATGCCGTAGTCATCCTCCATCGACATCTCCGCTGCCTTGAGGTAGTTTTCCTTCTCAAGAGCTGCCATCCAGCTTTCCTTGCTGATACCGAGCATTCCGCCCTTTGTCGCATGATCGGCAATCTCCTTGGCATCCACGCACAAGCCTTCGGTGTTATCCGAATAGAGCCGGTAAACCTCACAGCCCTTCTCCAAAGCCTTCTCAGCCGCTTCCTGACCGGCGGGAAGAACGCCAGCCCATGCGTAGCCGTAGTCCTTCATATCCTGAACAGAGAGCGAAGGATCAGGCATTTCCGGCACTTCCTTGACCTCAAGGTCGAGAAGGCGGATCGTGTCATCGTCAAAGCCGTTGTAGACATCATCGAGAACGAGCTTGCCGCGCTCATCGACGATGATGCAAGCCGCCTCATCGCCGTAGGTGTCATGCTCCATCAGATAAAAGCTGTGACCGCCGACTTCGTGCTGGTCAATGGTGTGCCACGTCCCGATGTGACCGGCAACCGTCAGCCCGGAGGTGTCGGCGTTCATCTCGAAGTCCTTCTGCTCGATGCTTTCCTGCTTCTGCTGCTCCTTCGAGATCATGGGGATCGCCACAATCTTATCGCCCAGCTTGACAAACTGCTCCGGCACTTTGAAGTGGTCAGCGAACTTCTGCATCTGCTCTACGGTCAGAGAGCCGAAGCTGTCATCCGTCAAGCCGACCACCATGAATGTTCCGGCAACAACATCGTAGATGTCACCGTCCTCATCACGCAGAGCGCGGTTCAGGGGCAGACCTTCCAGCTTGCCTTCCTCGTTGCAGACTAAGGCAACCGGGTCTTCGTAGGGATAAATTGCCTCGATGCAGCCGCCGACCTCATGCTGCAAGGACCTGAGATCCGAGTCAATCTCCTTCACATAAGGCTCCTTTCCCGGCTCAACGACGAGAACAGCGATGGTGCTGTCACGCTCGGCGTCTTCCCCTGAGCCGGTGATCCGGTATTCGTCGGGAATATCGTCCAGCTCACCGTTAAACTGTCTGTCCCAGCGTTCGCTTGCGACGCGGACATAGCCTTCATCGGTGAAGCGTCCCTGTTCATCATAAGCGATGTCGTGACCATAGCGTTCATAGTCGATGTAGTCTGCCAGAGGACCGAGATCCTTTTCGGAGTAGATACCGGCTTCGTTGGCATAGTAATAGCCGAGGTCATATTCGTCGTTGATACCGGGCATGATGTCGTAGCAGTCCAGATTGAACGTCAGGTTGATGAGATCGTCGATGTCGCTGACCTCATCGCAGCCAGCCTCCATAATGGCAACGAGCTTTTCCTGATCGCTCAGGGAAAGCTCGTCAATCAAAGCGGCAAGGTAGTTGAGCTTATCAAGGCTCTCGTACTCGCCAAGCATCTTCTGGACGCCGTAGATCGGGCATTCGTAGTCGGTAATAAACCACTCTTCATAGGGCTGACCGAACTCATCCTGCTTGCCGATCCCGATACGCTCAAAAACCTTCTGCATCTCTTCTTCGGTGGTGGGCAGCTTCACCCACTCACCGACCAGCATACCCTCGTTGTACTTGCCAAGGTTTGTGACGAAGGCTTCAAAATTACCGTCTAATACGGGCATAGGCATCCTCCTTTCAGTCATCCATCATGCCGTCCGGCATGATATACAGTTCCTCAAACTCTGCGTCAGTCATGGCTTCGAGCTTCCGGATGGTCTTATACATCAGCTCTGCGATCTCGCCGTCCATGTCGTTCAGGGTGACGCCCTTCATATCGTCGATCAGCCGCTTGCGGCTGGACGTGTTGAAGCAGCACATCAGGTTGATTTCTTCCACGGTAAAATTCTTCATATCAGAGTTCCATATCCTTTCCTTTGTTTTTCTGCGGCTTCGGTGTGTGGGACGGCTGGGCTTTCTGCGCGGATTTCAGCTTGTCACGGATGGATTCACGGGCAGCGGGTTTCTTGGGGATGGTGTCATAGATAGCAGTTCCGGCATCCTCCACATAGGAGCGGACATACTGGATGCTTTCCGAAAAGCGGATGGGGCGGTTCTTGTCCTCGATGTTGGTCAGCCGGACTTCATCAGCGGCAAAATCAACCGCGTCGATTCTGCACTTGATGCCGTCCACATTCAGCGTCGCGCCGACAGGAATGTAATCTGCGGCTTTGAGTTCCTTGAAGGTCTCGCCGTCCTTGCTGAGAAAGACATCCGCACCGGACTGCCAGAGCTTCTTTGATGCTGCTACCCATGCAGTTTCACGGAAGCCGGTCACCGGCATGGAGGGCTTGCCGCGCACCTTCTTCTCAAGGAGCTTCGTGCCGAGCAAGGGCGCGGCTTTTTCCGCGTCCTTGCCATACAGCTCAAAATAGCCGTTCTGGGCAAAGCAAACCAGCGCGTCGGGATGCGCCTTTTTGACTGCCTCGTACTTGCGGAGTTCTGCAACGGGCAGAGGGGCAAGCGTCTCTGTCCTTTCTGCCTCCGGCAGTCTGTCACGGCGGCTTTTCTGCTTGGTCAACACTTCTGTCAGAGCCTCCGCGTCCTTCGGGAGCGTCCGGTGGGCTTGTACGCCGCCATGCTCACTAACCAGAGCCATTGCCTCATCGAAGCTGCTGCGGCAGGGGGCTTCCAGCACAAAGCCATCCGCAAAGGTCAGCCGGTCATGATCCGGCGCAACCGAGTTCTGCGCCACATTTGCCGCCTGTTCCCGGTAGTTGATCTCAAAGACATCTCCGAAGACCTTGCCGCGCTTAACGGCTTTCGGGACAATGACACGAGCAATGCACTCGTCGTAGGTCTGTTCCGCGTAAAAACGGAAGGTGTTGTGATCTCGCGTTCCCTGAATAAAGACCTGATTTTCATTGAGGCAGTGCGTTCCATGCGGACGGCAGAACCACATCAGCGTTTTGTCTTCGGGATTCTGGCTTTCGGCGGCGCGGCGGATGATGCGCTTGTCGATGTCGAAGTCTTCCTTGTAGCTGTCTACATGACTGTCCACGAGCTTCTGCAGCTCCGCAACGATGTCAACATCTGTGTATTTCTTCATGCGTCTCCTTTCTCACAACTCCATGTCGTGCGTTTTGGATTTGACCGGAGATTTCTTCTCCGGCTGCTGTTTTGCGGCAGTCCTGAGCTGATCACGGATGGAGGGCTTTTCCTGTTTCTGCTCCTGCTTGACGTATTCCAGCGTCGGCATCAGCTCACGATAGCAGCCCTGCGTTTTCCGCGCCGCATGACGGCGATGGATTTTGAACAGCGGCTCACCGTTCTGCGTGACCGTGTTGCCCTCAATTTTGACGCCGCTTCGTGCCAGCAGATTGAAGGAGTGGTTAGAGGCGCGATAGGACGCCCGCATACCGTCGTTGTTATAGGCGATCTGTCCCTTGAGCGTGTCCATGACGGCGGCTTTGATCTCCTTCTCTTCGGCAGTCAGGCGGTGTGCCTTGGGCGCTTTCTCTGCTTCCTCCGGCAAGGGGGCAAAGGGAGACTTGACATCCACGGTTTTTACCTCAATAGAGGTAATCTCATCATTCTCCCACGCAACAACCTCCGGGTCTCTTTCCTCTGTTTTTTCAGGCATGACTTCCTTCTGGGGTTCGGTCTGCTGACGGAACGCATCGACGAAAAGGGCGGTCAGTCCAGGATTGGGTTTATCCACAAGGAAGCGAGAGGCATTCTCAGGGCAGACTTCAACGCTCTTTGCCCACTCCTTGAGAGACTGCGGAATGCGCCCGTCGAAGTCTTTCTGCTGAATGGTGTTTGCGAGGACGTACCGGACGCGCTCCGGAGAGAATTGCTCAAGGACACTTTTCACGGCGGCATCCGCATCCAGCCGGTTATCTCCGTAGTTGGTGCTGATCGCCGCTTCAATCGCACGGCGGCATTCCACGTTTGCAGCGAGAGAAGCACGATATGACTCCAGCTCACCGGCTTCATAGGCATAATTCGCCGTCTCGCGGTAAATGGGGACTTCCGGCTTTTCCTCCGGAACAGCTTCCTTTACGGGAGCTTCGACTTCCTTCTCTGCGGACTGTGCCTTCTCTGCCAGCAGCACCTTGAGCTTGGCGTCAATACCCTCAATCATCTCAGCCGCCGTCTTGCGGATGGTGTCCAGAGAGCTTTTCAGTTCCTTGGTTTCCTTGCTGGATGACCAACCGGCGATGTAGCCGAAGGAATAGTCCGAAGTTTCAATGCCGTAACGCTGGCAGACGGTGTAGGCAACGCTTTCCGCTTCAACCTCCTTGGTGTGCCGATCCTTCTTATCTTCTGGCGCGGCTTTCTCATCCGGCTTGACGGCGTGGAGCTTTGCGTGGGCGATCTCGTGAATGGCGGTTTTGACCGTCTGGATTTCGCTCATGCCCTCCTGAATGGCAACACGGCTTTCAACCGGAGAGAAGAATCCCTTTGCGCCGCCCGGAATATCCTCAAAGGAAATTGGGACGGGAGACTCCTGCTTGAGCGCATCGAAGAACGCCTCGTAGTTCTCGACGGTGCCTTTCAGCTCATCGACAATGATGTCCGGAAGCTCCTTGCCATCCGTCTGGGAAACATCAAAGACACTCACCACCTTGAAGGCAGGACGCAGAACCTCGACCGTTTCCGTGACAGCCTTTCCGTCTGCGCCGATCACCGGCTTCTGCGTCAAAGGATCAATCTTCTCGCGCTCTTCCTGCGCCTTGTACGGCGCGGGTGCAAGAATCTTGATGCCCTTTTCGCCCTTCATGACCTGACGGTCAAAGTTGCGCTGCCACGAGGTATAACCGGCAACATAGGTTGCCTCCGGCTTCTGCATCGCAATGAGCAGCGTGTTGTTGAAGGAATAGTTGTAGAACTTGGACATCGTGCGGAGATATTCCTTGAACCGCTCGGATTCAAACAGCTCCTTGATGCCCTGTTCCAGCTTGTCCGTAATTTCGCGGACTTGCTGTGCATTTCTGTTTTCAGCCATCTCAAACCTCCATTTCGTATTTGCTTCGGGGAGAAGAAAACCCCGTCTGGGATTTGCTCAATAAACGAGCCTTTACCTCAGACGGGGTTTCTCTGCGTGTCAGCCGACGATGAAAGATGTTATCCTCCTTCTCCCATTCAATCAGCCGGTCAAACAGCTCCGGGTGTTTTGTAATCATGTGCAACAGCTCTTCGTCGCTTGCGTTGGGACAGAACCAGCAGCCGTTTCTCCGGCAGTGAGTGTAGATTGGGGAAAGCAGCCCGTGTTCCTGACAGAGCTTGTAGGCGTCAACCTCGGTCATGCCGTACTTGGCAAGCAGACTGACCTTCTTCACGCCGTCCAGACGCGCAAGGCGTTTGGGTTCATCTTCTGCTATGCCGACATAGCTCACGGTGTCCGGAGAAAGCGCGGCATTGTACTTTCGGACGGGCGGGATTTTGCAGTCCCGATTGACCGCGCACATCCCGGCCCACGCAAAACCGCGAACCTCGCCCTTGTGCGGTCCGCGGGTGATGACATGATGGAACACCTCATCGTATGTCTTGTCCGCATGGAGAATGGTGAACTTGATGCCCAGCTCCTTTTCGCAGAAGGGCTTGAGCCGGTCATAAATGAAGTCCCGGTGTTCCGGGACTTCGCCGCTTGTGTTTTTGTCGAACATGACCTCACTGAAAACCGCTTCGTCCAGCGGCTCATTGTGCTGTGCAGCCAGCAGGAGCGTCGCTACGCTGTCCTTACCTCCACTGCAAGAGGCAACATACTTCGGGCGGATCATCGGTCGAACTCCATCTTGAAGCTGACATACTTGCCGCCGCTGTCATCCAGCCGGATCACCGCATCGTAGAGCTGAGGCTTCTTCGGCGTGTAAAGCCCGGTCACGCGGCACCAGCCCTTGTCCAGCAGCTCCTTTGCAATCCTCTTGGTCAGCTTCTTTTTCTTGCTGGAAAAGAACTTGTTGTCTTCCCACAGGCAGAAGGAGCATTCCTTGTTCGAGCAGTAGAAATTGCCCTTACCGACGTAGACCGGATATCCGCAGCGGGGGCATTTGCCGATTTCCTCCTTGCCCGTGCCGAAACGCTGGGCTTCGGCATCGGAGAGAAACGGGTAGGCTTTCACGAGATCACCGGTCATCCGAACAATTCCGCTGAGGAATGCGTCTGCATCCGCATTGCCGCGTTCAATCTCCATGAGCGTGTTTTCCCATTCCGCCGTCATTGCGGGAGAAGTGATCTGTTCCGGCAGGACGCAGACAAGGTTGCAGCCGTCCTTCGTGGGAATGAGGGATTTGCCTTTACGCTCTGCAAAGCCGGATTTCACCAGCTTTTCAATGATACCGGCACGGGTCGCGGGTGTTCCGAGACCTTTCTTCTCGGTGTCATCGTCGAACTGATCGTTTCCGGCAGTCTCCATCGCAGACAGGAGCGTGTCTTCCGTGTACTGCTTTGGGGGCGTCGTGAAGTGTTCGGTGACGCTGGCGGACACACCATCCAGAACATCGCCCTCATGGACTTCGGGCAGGGACTTTATGGGTTCGTCCTTTTCCTTCGTCTTGAGGGAGGACTTGAACAGCTCTTCGATGGCTTTCCATCCGTTTTGAACGACGGTCTTCCCCTTGGTTTTGAACTCGTAGCCCTCGCAGGAGAGCGAGATCTGCGTTTCTGCGTAGGTGTGCTTCTCGCCGGTCGCACACAGAAGGCGCATCCCGATAAGATTGAGGATTTTCTGCTCCGACTGAGGAAGCGCCGAAACATCCTGCTTTTCAAGCTGGACGGTCGGGAGAATGGCATGGTGATCTGTGACCTTGCTGTTGTCGGTTACGCGGGCAATATCCGGAGTGACCGAAACGTCGGTGAAAAGCGGAAGCTGGCGGCAGACAATAGAAATGACCTGACGGGCGGTGTCCTCCATATCATCCGTAATAAACTGGCTGTCCGTGCGCGGATAGGTCAGGAGCTTCTTTTCGTAGAGTGTTTGTACGAGATCAAGCGTCTGCTGGGCGGTGAAGCCGTAGTAGCGGTTAGCCTCGCGCTGCAAGGTAGTCAGATCATAGAGCTTCGGAGGATTGACGGTTTTCGTCTCCCGCTTGAGAGAAGAAACGACGGCTTGCTTTTTCTCGCAAGCCGCCGCAATTCTTTTTGCTTCCTCTTCGGTTTTGACCTTTTCCAGATCGGCGGTCAGATCGCCCTTGCCGACGTGGACGTTGAAATACTTCTCCTTCTGGAAGGTTGAGATTTTCCCGTCACGCTCCACCAGCATTGCAAGGGTCGGCGTCTGGACGCGCCCGACCACCAGCTTCTTATGATAGAGCGTGGTGAAAAGGCGAGTGCCGTTGATGCCGACAATCCAGTCTGCCTTCGAGCGGCTGAGTGCCGCTTCATAGAGACGGTCATATTCCTTGCCGTCCCGGAGATGGTTGAAGCCTTCGCGGATGGCGGAGTCCTCCAACGAGCTGATCCACAGACGCTTGAAGGGCTTGGTGCATCCGGCTTTGTCGTAGACCAGCCGGAAGATCAGCTCACCCTCGCGTCCTGCATCGGTTGCGCAGACCAGCTCGGTGACGCGCTTGTCCTTCATAAGAGCGGACAGCACCTTGAACTGCTGTGCTTTGTCCTTTGTGACCTCGAACATCCAGTTTTCCGGAACAATGGGCAGATCGTCATACCGCCACTTGGCATACCGCTCATCGTAGGAGCTGGCGTCTGCCAGCTCCACCAGATGACCGAAGCACCACGAAACGATGTAATTGCCGCCCTCCATGTAGCCGTCCTTGCGGGACGTCGCGCCCAACACCTTTGCGATGGACTGGGCAACGCTGGGCTTTTCAGCAATGACTAAGATCAATCTTCATCACCATCCGTTTCAGCATCCTCCGCAATCTGCGGCTCTTCATCCTCGTTGATGTACGGCTCTTCCTCGTAGCCTTCATCATCAAAGAAGTCCATATCCTCATCCTTGGGCTTTCTGCCCTTGACGAACTTGATGTAGTAATAAGCTGCACCCGCAGCACCGGCAAGGGCAAAGATGACGAGGATCATGCCGACGTTGGACTTCTTTTCGGGTTTAGGGGCGGGAGCATCGGTTTCTGCATCCTTATCCGGCTCAGGTGTAGCGGGGGCTGTGCCGGTGCATTCGCTCATGTTGGTCTTGCAGACCGGGCAGTCGGTGTTGACCTGACCGGCAGCGCATTTTTCCTTGCAGTTACAGGTAGTCAGAGCCGCCGCAGTATCATCATCCAGCAGCGCAAGCAGGTCGCTCTCATCGACCATGTTGAGGAAGTACGTCTGATACTGTTCCTCGTCCTCATTGATGGGTGCATCGTAGTCGATGACAACGAAAAAGGTATTGCCGTTCTTCGTCTGGACTGTGATGAACTGCTTGTTGGTTGCCTTGTCATAGAGCAAGTCGCGGGTGTAGGCGTTGCCCTCATCGTCAATCTGCTCACCCTTCGGCTTTTCCGGCGCGGGAGTGGTTTCAGGCTGCTGTTCCGGCTGTGTTGCCTCCGTAACGGGAAGGTTCTGCTCGGTGTCATCGGCATAGGCAAACGCCGTCACCGAGAAGCAGGACAGAACCATGACGCAGACCGCAAGGATGGTCAGAAAACGAAACTTCTTACGCATTGTCGATTACCTCCGTATTTTCAGCGGTCTTGGTGCCGCCCTTCATGGAAGACAGGAACGCCATGATCTGATCCTTGTCCATCACCATAGAGCGCACGGTATTGATGATTTCAAGGTTTTCCAGCTCCGTCTTCTTGTCGTACAGCTCCTTGAGCTGTCCTTCGATTTCGGACTTCTTCTTTTCAGCCTTCTCAATGTCGGAGAGGACTTTCTGATACTTGGGATTCATGCAAAACTCCTTTCTTTTAATAGGCGGGTCTTCCGAAGGCGTAGAAATGAGACTGCCAGTAGGAAGAATTGATGGATGTGTACTGAATGGGGTCGCCGCAGTGGATCATGACCCCATCACCGACGTAAATGCCGACGTGGGACACACCGGGGGTGTCATACGTCCCGACGAAAAAGATGAGATCACCGGGCTGTGCATTCGCCTTTGAGACCGGCGTACTGATGTTGTAAAGCCCCTGTGCGCCCAGCCGTCCGGTATTCACAAGTCCGCTGTTTGTGAGAACGTAGCTGACGAAGCCGGAGCAGTCGAAGGACGTGTCGGGATTGGAGCCGCCCCACACATACGGATAGCCGAGATACTTTTCCGCCTCGGTAATCAGCGTTGCAAACTTCTCGTCGTTCAGGTATTCCGGGTTGACATCGTAGTCAGCGGGCGGATTTGTGATGTACTTGTCCACATAGGGAGAGTCACCGAACAGATCCTCACGGTTGCCCAGCACCGACATATACGTTGCGTACATGGAAAGCTGTTCCTGAGACATGATGTAGACCGGGACATGGGAGAGATTGAAGTTTTCGAGCTTCACGTTGCAGATGTAGTAGTCATACGGGACGCGGTAGGTTTCCGTGTGCGTATTGCCGTCTGCATCCGTCCATGTGTCGGTCTCCGTGCGGTATCTGGTTTCGACGATAACCTCTTCGGTGAGGATGTACTGCTTTTCAAACAGCATTTGGAGCGTACCCTGCACCTCATCCAGCGTGAACTCGCCCTCATGGAGAGCTGAGAGAATGGAGATCAGCACATAGGGGTCATGCTCAATATCATCCAGATCGAAGTGATATTCGTCATAGTCATGAGTTCCTTCATAGTTATCCAGATAGCTTTGCAGCTCTTGCTCCATCCGGCAATACTGCGCCTCCGCGCCAAGCATCGCGTCATCCTCACTAAGATAAGAGGAAGCGATTACCGTCGAGCCGGTAGAAGTAAGCATCGAACACGAGCTGATTCCAGCACCGAGCAAAACGAGAAGGGCAATTCCGACGCCGATCCAGATGAAGACCTTCTTGTTCTTCTCAAAGAACTCCTTGATCTTGTCGGACGCCTTCTCACCGAGCTTCTTGCCGGTATTCTTTGTGGCAGTCCCGGCAGTCTGAGACCCGGCATTTCGAGCGGCGGCATATTCCTTCTTGATGCTCTGCTTCTGGTAGTGCTTGTTCATGTTCTGCTTCTTCATCTCAGGATGCTCCTGCTGATTTCTCTCATATTGGAGCTTCGCATCAGCAGCATCCGCCTTGTGTTCCAGCTTGGAGACCTTTTCATAAGGCTTGTTGACGCTGCTTTCCCGATGATGGCGGAAATGCCGAGCGGCAGTCTCAGCGGCGATCTCCGTTTTATGCGCCGCCTCAACCGCCGAGTTTTCCTGCTCGACCTCATGGATTTTGCCGTGAATGCCGGAAGCGAGGGTGTCACCGACCTTGCGGACGGTTTTATCCGCTTCAAATTGCAGCTTGCCTTTGCCCTTTGGCTTTTTCAGCTCATCCTCAAAATGAAGGCGGGTTTTGCCCTTGCCGGTCTCTTCATCAAAAACGCGCTCCTTCTTGAGAACCTTGTGCGTGGGCAGCTTCTCGCGGGCAGCGTCCAGACGCTCATGCGCCTTCTCGGACTTCCTTTCGAGCTTCTGCATCCGCTTCGTGGGCGGGACGGCATCGTCCGAGACCGGCTTTGCGGAGGAAGTCTCTGCCGCTTGGGAGAGAACGGCATCTGCATCAACGGCTTCAACCGCAGAGGTCTTGCGCAGCTTGTGCGTGACAACCGTTTCGGCAATCACCGTGCCGGTATGAGAAGAAACACCGTGCTGCTCTAAGGTTGGAGGCTTGAACGGCGTTTCCGATGAGGGCAGCGGTTCGGGTACATTCTGGGGTGGATTTTCTGCCCTTTTCTCTTCTGTGACGGACGTTTCCGAGGGCGGCTGTGTGTCGTTATCCTCGGCGTGTTCCACCTGAAACTGACGCTGCTGACGGCGCATCTGCACCTTTTTCTGTTCCTCCGCAGAAAGAGCTTCGGAAGGCGCGACTGTCTCAGCGGACTTCACCAACTCTGCTTCTTCCAGCCGCTTTGACACACGCTGCTCGGTGCCAGCCGTCAGGTTTTCCTCAACCGCGCCTTCCCGCGTCATCCGCAGAACAACCTTGTCGCGGGCTTTGAGTTCCGGTTCCTTGGACATCAGATTTCACCTCCAATCCGCTTGTAGGCAAGCTCGGTGTACGCCGGATTCAGCTCGATGCCGATGAAATGACGCCCCATCTGTGAGGCAACCATGCCGGTTGTGCCGCTTCCCATGAACGGGTCAAGCACAATGCCGCCTTCGGGACAACCGGCAAGAAGACAGGTTTCAACCAGCTTCGGAGGGTAGGCGGCATAGTGACCGCCCTTAAAGGGGACGGTGTTGATCTTCCAGACATCGCGCTTATTGCGGAGCGGATTGATGTCACAATCCTTGATCTCGCCATGCTCACGGGGGCGGTTGATGGACTGCGGCTGAGGCTGACCGGGAACGGGCTTGCCATATTTGTTGCCGCCCTTCATGCCGCGCTTGAGGCGTTCTGCCGTTGCAGGGGCAATCGGCTCGGAGATCGCCTTGTAGTCAAAGAAATACTTCTTGGACTTGGAAAACAGGAAGACGTGTTCGTAGCAGCGGGATAGGCGGTCTTTCACGCTCTCCGGCATGGGGTTATCCTTCATCCAGATGATGTCGTTGCGCAGATACCAGCCGGTATCGCGGAGGGCAAAAGCCAGCATCCACGGAATACCGATCATGTCCTTCGGCTTGCAGCCCTCAACTTTGTTGTTGAGAGCCACAGCCTGACCGTTTCTGCCGTTGGGGTTCTTCGGGTCAATGAAATCTCCCTGATTGCCCTTTCCAGCGTAGGTGTCCGAGATGTTCAGCCAGAGCGTTCCATCCGGACGCAAAACGCGCCTGACTTCGGTAAACACTTCCGTCAGGCGCGAGATATATTCCTTCGGCGTTGTCTCTCTGCCGATCTGAGCCTCCATGCCGTAATCGCGGAGCGCGTAATACGGAGGGGACGTCACACAGCAATGAACGCTGTCATCGGGCAGAGTTTTCAGGATTTTAAGGCAATCGCCGGTATGAATGATGTCAAGCTCTATAAAAACCAGCTCCTTTCTTCGGATTTGAGCGCATATCAGTCGGAGTAATACTCGTCCGGCTCGTAGTCCTCATCTTCCATGAAGTCCTTGTCGAGATCGTCAATCTCGTCCGCCCAACGGTCGAAGATTTCCTCAGCTTCCATCGCTGCCTCACGATAGAGGCTCAGCCGATTCTTCTCAAAGGCAGCGAAGGCGGGGACGAACTTGGCAAACTCCCGGATTACCTTTACATCCTGCGTGCGCATATCTGCGACGCACTGAATGATCTCGGACATCGTGAGCAGATCGTCGATCATCAGCTCATACTCGCCCTTGGGGATAGAAACGGTTTCATCTTCACCCGCGTCAGCGAAAGGGGTATTCTCATCGTTGTTGCTGCACTCAGAAACATCAACATTGAAGTAAAAGCCGATCATATCCACGGCTACTTTGGTCATAATCTGACGCGCTTCCTTGACCTTTTCGTCGATGTCCTCCCTCACATGGAGGTAGGCGCGGTGATGCTTCTTGAGGTCGCTTTCCAGTCGGATCAGATCGGTCAGCTCCCACAGAGCCTTAAACAGCGCGGAGGTGTTCTCTCCGTATTCGATAGCGTCCGCATAGGGAATGGTAATCATCTTGTTGGTCATATTCAAAAATCCTCCTATCAGTTCTGTACGGTTTCTTCTAAGCGGGTGGTCATGATGCGGTAGAGCTGGGTGTCCTTCGGGAAATCGTCCTTGAAGGGAACGATGGTCGAGCCGTAGAAGATCAGCCCCTCACCGGCATTGGAATTGGTGATGTAGTTCTGCTGGCTGGGCGAGATGTTCAGCGCCTTCGAGAGAATCTGCCGGTCGCCGGATGCCTGATTCAGAAGGTAGACAAAATCCGAGTTTTCAAAAATGTTCTCCACCTCGCGGGAGGCAAGAAGATCCTTGACGTTCTGCGTGATTCCGGTCGGGATGCCGCCCCATTTTCTGAAACGCTTCCAGATTTCCACGCTGTACGCGGCGGTCTGTTCCTCCTTCAAGAGCAGATGGAACTCGTCCATGTAGTAGCGCGTTGCCTTGTGCTGGGCGCGGTTGATGGTAACTCTGTTCCACACCTGATCCTGCACAATCAGCATACCGAGCTTCTTGAGCTGCTTGCCGAGTTCGCGGATGTCATAGCAGACGAAGCGGTTGTTGACATCCACATTCGTTCTGTGATTGAAGACGTTCAGAGAGCCGTGAACATAGATTTCAAGGGCAGTTGCAATGCGCTGTGCCTCCGGCTCCTTCTGATTTCTCAGAATGTTGTAGAGGTCTTCGAGGATCGGCATTTTCTCCGGCTTGGGGTCTGCAAGAAACTCCTGATAGACCATGCGGACGCTGCGGTCAATGATGGTCTTCTCAACCGGCTGCAAGCCGTCCTTGCCGCCGACAATCAGCTCACACATGGAGAGGATGAAGTCGGATTTCAGCGTCAGCGGGTTTTCCTCTTCGGAGTAGTTCGTGTTGATGTCCAGCGGATTGATGTAATCCGTGCTGACCGGCGAGATGCGGATGACCTGACCGCCGAGCTTCTGCACGAGGGGAAAATACTCGGCTTCGGGGTCGCAGACGATGATGTCATCCTCCGTGATGAGGAAGGCGTTCGTCATTTCACGCTTGGCGGAGAAGGACTTACCGGAACCGGGCGTACCCAAGATCAGCCCGTTGGGGTTCTTGAGCTGCTTGCGGTCAACCATGATCATGTTGTTGGACAGCGCGTTCAGCCCGTAGTAGAGAGCTTCGCCGCCCTGAAAAATCTCCTGCGTGGTGAACGGCACGAAAACCGCCGTGCTGGAAGTGGTCAGTCCGCGCTCAATCTCCACCTGATTGACGCCGATAGGCAGAGAGGACATCAGCCCTTCCTCCTGCTGGAAGTCAAGACGCTTGAGCGCACAGTTGTACTTCTGGGCGATGGCGGCGGTCTGGAACACCGCATTTTCGAGCT
>ENA-OZEB01000092-OZEB01000092.1-human-gut-metagenome-genome-assembly--contig:-NODE-92-length-35212-cov-12.775663_pt1 | contig 35212 bp, 22 predicted proteins | sample MGYA00245060_ERZ653593 | MGnify/ENA primary metagenome ERZ653593 (study PRJEB26926, sample SAMN06164989) | human gut metagenome | biome: ENVO:00009003; feature: ENVO:2100002; material: ENVO:00002003... | reverse complement strand
GACTGCAGTCGGCAGACCTGCTGACTAGGCTCAGCAGAGCTGCTGAGCCTAGTGGGAATCTCTTAGAAACAGCCTCCTTGAACCTGATATTCCGACTTCTTGAACCTGAGCAAACGTATTCTTTCACTTGTTCAGTCATACCCTTGTGCTTGTTCAGTCATATCTGTAGGCTTATTCGGATGGCTCATTGAGTTCACTCAAGCACATTGTTTCGCTCACTCAACAGGCCCACAGCCCCATCTACATGAATTCTGCAACAGCTTTTTAAATACAAAAGAATTTAACTGTACCATAAGCATTTACATCATTATGAGTTTTACGTAACGAAGATTTCATAATGCAAAGATACGATGAATATTTGCAAACGGCAAACATTTATCGGAAAAAAGTATCAGACATTCAATAAAAAAGTATCTTAGGATACTTGCTCATGTATCTTAAGATACTTGGCAATGTATCCTAAGATACTTTGCTATGTAGCTTCATGTGCCCATGAAGCCTGTTTCATCGGTCAACGAAGTAAGTTTCAACATAGGATGAAGCCTACTTGCTGCACATCCCCAGAAAATACTTATGAATCTCCAGACTTTCGTTCAGTTCAGGATGAAAGGCAGTAACCAGCTGGTTACCCTGGCGGGCAGCCACAATCTTGCCATCTACTTCAGCCAGAACCTCAGCATCTCCCCACACCTCTTTAATATAAGGAGCACGGATGAAAGTCATAGGGACATTTCCCTCGATGCCCTTCATCGGAGCCTCGATGTAGAAACTGCCCAACTGGCGACCGTAGGCATTTCTCAAAGCCGTGATGTCCATCGAAGCAATGCGCTGGCTAGGCTCGCCCTCAATCTTCTTGGCAAGAAGAATCAAGCCGGCACAAGTACCATAAACAGGCAAGCCGGCAGCAATCGCCTCCTTCACAGGCTCCATCAATCCCAGTTCATTCAAGAGTTTCGCCTGAGTGGTACTCTCACCGCCCGGAATAATCAAGCCATCCTTAGGCTGGTTCCAATCCTTCAACTGGCGAACCTCGAAACTATCCACGCCCAACTGAGCCAACTTCTGTCTGTGCTCTGCAAAAGCGCCTTGTAAAGCTAATACTGCTATTCTCATTACTTACCTCTTTCAGCCATGAGCAAAGCAATCTCCTGCTCATTGATACCTACCATTGCCTCGCCGAGATCCTCGCTCAACTCAGCCAGCATCTTAGGATCGTTGTAGTTGGTAACAGCCTTCACGATAGCCTGTGCACGCTTAGCAGGGTTACCGCTCTTGAAGATTCCAGAACCTACGAATACACCCTCGGCACCGAGCTGCATCATCAGGGCAGCATCAGCTGGAGTAGCCACACCCCCGGCAGCGAAATTAACCACTGGCAACTTGCCGTTCTCGTGAACATACTTCACCAGCTCGTAAGGAGCCTGCAACTGCTTGGCTGCCTCGTAAAGTTCATCCTCGCTCATAGAAACCAGTCGGCGGATTTCGCTCTGCATCATACGCATGTGGGTAACAGCCTGAACCACATCACCTGTTCCTGGCTCACCTTTGGTACGGATCATCGTAGCACCCTCAGCAATACGGCGGAGCGCCTCGCCCAGGTTCTTGGCACCACAAACGAATGGCACGTCGAACTGAGTCTTGTCGATGTGATAAACATTATCAGCTGGAGAGAGCACCTCGCTCTCGTCGATATAGTCGATTTCGATAGCCTGAAGAATCTGAGCCTCAGCGAAGTGACCGATGCGGCACTTAGCCATTACAGGGATAGAAACAGCCTCCTGAATACCCTTGATCATCTTAGGGTCGCTCATACGTGAAACACCACCTGCTGCACGGATATCAGCTGGAATACGTTCCAGCGCCATTACTGCGCATGCACCTGCTGCCTCTGCGATTTTTGCCTGTTCTGGAGTTGTTACGTCCATAATCACACCACCCTTGAGCATCTGAGCCAAGTTGCGGTTCAATTCTTGTCTATTTTCTGCCATAATTCTTATATTTTTATTCAATTACGGCTGCAAAGGAAACATTTTTCAGCGAAATAGCAGAAAAATGTTCCATTTTCTGCAAACATTGAGTCACTTTGTATAAAGAGAGATTCGCAAATATATAAGAGATATTCCTGAATATATAAAGCAGTACACAGATTGTACTGCTAAGAGAAACCGAGAGGAGTTCACCTTCTGAACTTCTACATTTTTTGTATCTTGGCGAAAAATTTCGTAACGAAAAATTTCGATTATGGAATATAGAAGGCCCATTCTTTAGGAAATGGATACTCAAGAACATGATTGAGTAAGATTATATACAGAGAAATCGCCAGCAAAGCTGTAAAAAAGCTTCGCTGGCGATTCTGCAAGAGAGAGGTTTATCTATGTGTTAAAAATACTAACTCATAGTTTTATGGTTCCTAAGTCTATGAGTTCCGAGGTGGAAAACATAGAGATAAAAAGAAAAAATAACACGGACAAATTGAATTTGTCCGGACAAATTGTCCGGTAGCTTATAAGTTACTAATATTTAACCCTTTACAAGCGACCGGACAAAAGAGCCGGACAAATTCAATTTGTCCGTGTTTCTAATTTAACTTAATTATTTTAATCTTTTGGTCAAAAGCCACCTGTTTTCAACCTTTCTGTCTGAAAGCAGAAGGCGTTACCCCTCTCATCTTCTTGAAGAACTTGGTGAGATGAGCCTGGGATGAGAAGCCGAAAGTGTTGGCTATCTCCTGCACCGTATGCGTGGTGGTAGAGAGTTCGCGCTCTATCTCCTTCACGATGTATTCATCGATGATTGCCTTCGGCGTCTTGCCGGAGATGCGGCGGGTAACCTGAGCCAGATAACGGCCACTCACATTCAACTGGTCGGCATAGAAATGAACATCGCTATAAGTGCGGCAGAAGTTATTCACCTGCGAGATAAACTGGTTGTAAAGCTCGGAACTTCTGCCCTGCAGATTGCTCTGGCGCACGAGTTCTACATTGATGAAATCCTGCGCCATCGCCAACGCCTCCTCCATCTTCTTGCCCTGATTCAGATAAACGGCAAGAGCTGAAGAAAAACGGTTGATGAGACCATGCGAATTGGCATTGTCGAGGCGATAGATCCGGAGTCCCTGCTTCTCGGCAAGGCTCAGCAGCTTGGAATTCTGCAGAATGATGTCGCTCTCCTTCTTGCGTGACACGACGACAGAACAGAGCGGCAGCAGACGGTATTTGATCTGGCTCACCACATCTTCCGTCATCAGCGCATCGCCCTGGCTCGACCAGATGGCAGGGGCATAGATGATATGGGCAGGACGGTATTTGGTCAACGCATCGATGACCACATTCAGCGTCTCCACCCTGCGTATCATACCAATCTTCACTATATCAGGCTGCATATCGTTCATGATAGCCTCTATCTGCCCCGAAACAATCTCGGCAGGAATATCGAAGAACTCCTGAATACCGAGCGTATTCTGCACAGTGATGCTGGTTATCGCCGAAACAGCATAACCGCCCAACTCGGAAATCGTCCTGATGTCCGCCTGCACACCAGAGCCTCCGGTGCTGTCTGAACCTGTAATCGTTAATATCATATCCTTAAACTTTGAACCCGATGATAAGTTTGAGGGCAAAGATACAAAAAAAGAGCGAATAATCCGCAGAATTTGCAGATAATTCGCTCTTTTTTTATTCTTCAGTGAGATCTTTACATTCCTTGAGTATCTCGGCAGGTACCTCATCGCAACGCTTGTAGCGGCTGATGTCGGTAACATCGTCCTTGGCGGTCCATATCATGGAACCGGAAGCCAGGAGACGGGTTACGAGATAACTCTGGTTCCAGTCGCCCTTACCATTATCATAGCTTCCGCTGATGATGTAGCCCTGGTATGGATCGTTCTTGATAGCGAACGAACCGGTGATATGGCGACCATACATACTGTCAAACTTCTGATACATCTCGAAAGTCTGGTCCTTGCGATTGAAAACGATGTAGCAGTATGTGCCCTCAGCAAGAGGTTCACCGTTCCACTCAGCCAACTTCCATGTGCCATGAAGATTGGCAGGCGTAACTTCCAGAGAAGGCTCCTCCGGTTCTTCATCATCGCTGCTGCAGGCAGCAAAGCCGCAGGCAAACAAAGCAATCACCAGGAGGGTGAAGAGTTTTTTCAAATATTTCATTGTCTTGGTATTTTTTTCTTTTTTACTTTTTTACCTTTTTACCTTTACAACGACCTGTATCGTTCTGTCAGACGGGCGGGCGTCCAAGCCCTCCAGAATAACAGGGAAGGTGAAGGATTCGGGCATCGTAGCCGGAATCTTATCGGCTATGATGGTGATGACGAGGTCAGCCTCATCACCCGGTTCTATCACCTCAGGCTCTGTCGTAAGACGGGCATAAGGAGGAAGAAGGAGGCTGGATATACGGAGCGGCTTGTCACCGCTGTTTCCGCAGAGGATACGTGCCTCAGGCTCTGTGCCCGGCTTTACCTCTGTGATACTTGCCTTCACCTGTTTCAGTCTGAGTGCGCCCATCTTGTGCGGATAGCGTGCCCACTGGTCAGCACCCGGCAGTACCTTTCCCGTTAAGGCAAGCTTAACGGCAGGCTGTCCCTCTACCTCTTTCAGATAGAGATAAGCACCCGTATTGATGGTGCCCGGATAGCGGTTAGGCGTGAAGGTGATCTGCACCTGACAGGTATCGCCAGGCTTCATCACATCGCCCCTGACATAAGAACTGGTACATCCACAGGTGGTTCTCACCTGTGTGATGTGCAGTATCTTCTTGCTCACATTCTTACCTACGAAGGTGAAGGTGCGAGGCGCATCGTCCTCGGTCATCGTACCTGCATCGATAAGCGGATGCTCAAACTTCAGCAGTTCCTCCTGCGCATTCATCGTAACAGGCAAAGCCAGAAAGAAAAGCGATAGGAAAGCAAATATCTTCATATTACATCCAACCATTGTTACCGGCACTCTTTCTAACGGTCACAACTACGGTCTGGCTGGTACCATCGGCAGCTGTTACGGTGAGCGATGTACTTCCGGCAGCGAGTCCCTTCACGATGAGCGTCTTGCCATCTACCGAAGCAGAAGCTACGCCGTTCTTCGCTACAGAGCAAGAAAATCCCCCTGTCTGACCTGCGAAATATGCAGCGAGGTTGAGAGAAACTGTCTTCTCGATGCCTACATAGACGTTAGGCAACTTCATATCAGAACTGAATTTCTTGTTCTTGATGTTATTCAAGAGCTGAGCTGCATCAATCAGACCAGCACCCATCTTGCCGATGTACTTAGAGAGCTGTACAATCTCTGGCGAAGCACCTACGGTAGTATGGTTCATATAGTAGGTCTTAGTTGCACCATTCTGATAATGACTATCCAAATCCTTCACTGATTTCTTCATCAGGGCTACGAAGTCGGCAGCACGATAATGACGGTTCGTCTTGGCAGCATAAGCGAGACCCAAGGCAGCCACACCCGAAACATGAGGACAAGCCATAGAGGTTCCCTCCATGTAGCCGTAAGCAGGCTGACCGTTCTTGATCATCGTAGAGAGCACAGCACCTTTCTGCTCGGTGGTCTCTGCCCAGTATTCATCTTCCTGCTCGCCAATCTTGCTGTAATATTCCAAGTCGCCACCAGGAGCGCTCAGGGTTACGAGCGAACCGAAATCGGTGTAGCAGGCTGGAGTAAAGTCGGCAGCTAATGAAGATACGCAGACGCACTTAGAGTAAGCACCAGGGAAAGCAGGATTGCCAGCATACTCGTTACCGGCTGCGAAGACTGGAATACCACCGTCGATGACACCATTAGGCGAACCGGCATTGTTGATGAAGTAATCCAGAGCTTCCTTCTCCAGCGGATAGGTCTCAGCCCATTCCTTCTCGGTAGCAGGGCCCGGAGTATAACCGTTGATGATACTAGACTCTGAAGAGTTGTAACCCCAACTGCACTGCAGGATGACTGCACCATTATCGGCAGCATACTTGATGGCTCTCGCCTCGCCTGCCAAGGTTACACTGTTCTGACCGGAGAATACCTGACAAGACATAATCTTGACACCAGAGTTAGGAGTTCCGTCACCACCGGCAACACCAGATACACCGATACCATTATTATTTACGGCTGCAATGGTACCAGCTACGTGAGTACCATGACCGGTGTCATTGGCATCAGTCCAGGTAATATCGCCGCTCTCAGTAACGAAGTTGTAGCCATGAAGGTCGCCCTCATAACCGTTTCCGTCGCCGTCAGTCTGGGCACCCTGAACACTTTCGCCCGGGTTGCACCACATGTTGGCTGCCAGATCAGGGTGCGTATACATCACGCCCTCATCAAGAATAGCCACGATGATAGAAGGATCGCCTGTACAGGTCTTCCATGCCTCAAGTGCATTCACATCACATCCTGCCTTAGCGCCTACCTTGTTGTTGTTGAGGTTCTCAAAATCATAGTTGCCCTCGCCCAGGTTACGGTAATGCCACTGGCTGGTAAAGCCCGGATCGTTTGGCTCGCCATTGGCTGCTGAGCGGGTAGACTTCTGCTGAAGTGCCTTATCGCTGAGATAGATGCGCTTGCTGTCGGTATTGTAAGCACGCTTGATGCGGCCGTTGGTCTGAACCTTTGAGATTTCGCCCAACTGCTTCAGGCGCTCGGCAGCCGTCTTCAGGTCGGTTCCCTTATTAAACTTCACCGTATACCAGAGGTGGAGTCCCGCCTCGCGGGTTCTTGCCTCAGTATTTGCATCTACCGGGAACACACGCTCGAAGCTGTAGCTTCCCAAGATGTCGAGCACCTCATCGGTAGAAGGAATACCCGAACGGGTAGCCTTTCCGGCGCGGGGCTTGCTCAGTTGTGCCTGGTCGAGGATATCGCTCATCTCCGGACTAAACTTAATCAGCAGTTCACCCGCCTCAGCATCTGCAGGAATGGTGATTTCTGAATTGCCGTCAGAAGAGCCGATGGTTGACAGGCTGTCAGAACAGCCCGTCAATGCCAATGCGACCATTGCTATATAGAAAAACTTTTTCTTCATTGTTTGCTTCTATATTGTTTTTATGTTTATCTTACTTTTTCTTAGTTCTCCTGTACTTAGCCATCAGCGCAGCTTCATCAATATCGCCTGCTGCCACGTATGTGCGGTAGTAGAGCGGATAAGCTACACCCGGAACCTCCCAGTTGCTGCCTGGGTCGCTGGTTCCGTAATAGTAGTCGTAGCTGTAGCTGTCGTCTGTCATATTAGAGAAACCAACGGCAGCGCCATCGCTATTCTTACCCTTAGGCTGCTGGTTGAACACCATCGTTGGTGCATTCCATTCTACCAGGTGTGGATGGAAGAGAATCCAGTTTGGCACCTTTCCTGTAAAGAAGTTCAGGTTGAGTGACAACTGACGGCAGTTTGGCAATACACGTGGCACCTGAAGAGGATAAACATCCGCACTAACTACAGAACCATCCTTGTGTTTGCAGGTTACAGGATTATCCCAGCCTGAGAGCAACCACTTGCAGGTATCGCCTACCAGCTTGTCGAGATAATCTTCCTTGTTGGTAGAGAAGTCAGACTTGGTGTATCGGGTAGCCTTGCCGGCAGCCTCCAGTGCCTCAGTCATCTCTTCATCGGTAGGAAGTTCACCCTCCAGGAAGCAGTAAGACAACTCCAGTGTATTCAACTTATCCCATGTCAGGAGCTTGAGAAGCGCCTGGCGGTCTGGGGTTCCGGCATTTACCTTACCATACAGTCCGATAGGATAGTTATTATAAACATAGACGCCTGATGCATTCTTTTCGCCCAGCGAAGCGATGTCGAAGAGAACATCCGTACGGCGCTGTGCGTAGAGAATGAGATTACGCAACTTAGGGAAGTTCTTCTCGTTGACGATATCGGTGATATCTGACAACTTGTTGAAGTTGTTACTTACCAGGTTGAGCGATTCAAGACTCTTGCCCAGATTAATAAAGTTAGCAGGCAACTGAGTCAGACCGTAAGCCTGAACGGTAAGATTCTTCAGATACTTCAGCGAGCAGATTTCATCACCGAGGTTCACCTCACGAATCTGGTTGTTCTCGTTGGAAGTTACAGAGAATGACTCCAGGAACTTGAGGTTGCCCACTTCCTTAGGAAGAGTTTCGCCACTCTTGAGGTTGAACATGCTGAACTTGACAGAACGTACACGTCCTAAAGCCTCAGGATGTTTTTTCACTAAATCATCAGTAGCTTCCCAGAGCGTTACGCCGCTCCAGTTGCGCATGTTATCGCTGGAATCGAAGGTAGCAATGCTACCCAGTTTCTGGTTGATCATGATGACAGAGAGAGAGTCACCGGCACGGTTGTCCTCAATCTTTGGTGCTGCCTTCTGACGAACGGTCAGGATAACATCATCTGTAGGATTGCCATCTGCATCTACCAGCTGGTCTTCAGCCTTGATTGGCACGAGATGAACCTTAGCCACACGAACGGCAGGAACCACGTTCATCGCCCAGCGGAACTTGAAGTTCACGGTGCGAGGACGGTACTTTCTGTCCAGCACGATACCCAGGTTAGTACCTGTCAGCTTATCTTCATCCTTACTGTTCAGGAGCCAGCCCTTACGCTCGCTCTCGTTCTCTGCCTTCTCGGCATCGGTCAGATCACCCTCAAAAGAATACTCTATCTTACCAATCTTGCATTCCACGTTGGCAGAAATCAGACTCTCGAAAGCACGGTTATCGTAAGAATCGGAGTTTTCGATTTCTACAACAGAATCCTTCAGGAAGATCTGCTTGCCATAACCGAACTGGGTGATGGTAAGCTTGCGACTCTGTCCGTTGGCACCCTGGAAACTGAGTTCTGTGCTGCGGAGCGTGTTGGAAAGAGTAGAATCCACCTTGATGGTACCCTCAACAGAACCCACGCCGTTGGCAGGCGAAAGCGTCAGCCAAGGCTCAGAGGTATTAGCTACCCAGTCCTGTGAGGCAGCGATGGCAATCTGCTCTGTTCCACCCTGAGGGCCTATGGCTATCTCCTTTTTATCGAGCGCCAGTCCTCCTGGGATATCGACATCATCCTTATCGCTGCAGGCTGTGAAAAGCCCGGCAGCGAGAACGATACCTAATGTCAGTTTATTCATATATTTCATATTACTACTTTCTTATAGGGTTTAATTTTCGAGATCCAAAGCATCGCAACCGCGGATGTCCTGATTCTTGTTGTAGAACAGCATATACATACCTGCCTTGATGTATGCGCAGACGCTCGTTACATCGATAGAGATGTTAGGGTTGTCTGCGATATTCAGGATATAAAGGTGAGAGGTCAGTGTCTCTTCTACCTTACGGATATCGTTGGAACCAATCTGGAACTGGATCAGGCTCGGACAGGTTGTGATTCCTGTAGGCCATGTACGCAGGCAACGCTGGTCGGTCTTCTCATCACGCTGGTGGTTGATGGCAAAGGCACGGAGCACGGCACTGTTCAATGGCTGGGTTGGCACCTCGGTGAAGCAGTTGTAGCTCAAGTCCATATTGGTAATGTATGGCAATGTGGTTGAGCGGAAGTCATCAGAGAGGGATGTCAACTTGTTGAATCGGAAGTCGATAACCTGCAGCAGATAAGCCTTCTTGCCCTTGATGGAACCCTTAGGAATGGTGCGCATCTGGTTGCCGCTCAAATCGATGGTTGTGATTGGCGAACCGGCAGTAAACAGCTCTGAAGGGAACTTCTCTATCTTATTGTTTGACAGACTGACAGAAGCTGCATTAATACCCTTGTAGGTACCATGACTATTATCTACACCTGTAATCTCGTTGTAAGAGAAGTCTACAGAACCCATCTCGCGAACAGAACTTGCATCGAAGATATTCGGAATCTTCTTCAACTTGTTATGAGCGAAAGTCAGACTTTCCACATCATCTGTAAAGGCACAGAGATTAGCAGGAATCTCTTCAATCTGGTTGTTGTTCAGATAGAGAGAAGAGAGAGCTACCTCAGAACCAAACGGATGTACCTTCTTGATATTATTGTAAGCCAGGTCGAGCAAACTGAGATTTACCATCTTTCTCAATGCAGAAGACTCAGGGAACTCCTCCAGGTTATTGTAACTCATATAGAGAATCTGGAGTGTCTTACCTGTCTTCTCCTCAGCTAAGCGAGTCCAATCTTTTCTCAACTGATTAGCAGAGATTCCCTTGCATCGCGCCAGGTTCATCGCCTGCAATTTAGGGAGCTTATAGTAGAAGTCTGGAATGCGACTGATCTTCGGACAGTTGTAAAGTTCGATATCGGTCAGGTTTTCCATCTTGTCCCAATCCTCTTCCTTAAACTCCTGTGCAAACTTACCATAAACAGGATCGTCAGGCTTGTAGAAATTCGCACAAACCGAGTCGGATGTGATAGAAGAGTTACCGATATAGAACTGCTGCAACTTAGTCAGGCGATAGATGGCCTTAGATACACCTGTAATCTTGTTGGTCAATGTACCGATTTGCGCATCCTTCAGGTTGATGCGGCTGTCCTTCTTAATTCTGTTCTTCGGTGCCACCTTAGGATCAGAGTTGTAGCTTTCTACAATCATATCCGACATGTTGGCACGTGGGTCATACTTCAGAAACTTGTTCTCATAGTCGTGACGCATGCTGCTCTTCTTTGCTGCAGTCAGACTGTTGGCATCATAATTATTGAAGATGTTGGCACCAATCTTCTCATCGTGAGAACCGAGGTTGAGCACCTGGAGTTCTGTCAGCTGTCCGATGGCATCAGGTACGATTCCCTTTGCACCGAAACCGGCGATAACGAGACCGATGACACGGCCGTTGCTGTTGAGCGTTACGCCCGGCTGTTCGCCCCACATATCGAGTTCCTTGTTGAAGTTCCAGTTAGCTCCCTTGAAGGTAGCATCGCCATAGAAGCTCCACTCCTTACCATGGAGAGATTCCCAGATAGCCTTCAAAGCCTCATAGTCCTTGATATACTCCTTTGTCTTGGAAAGGAGGATAGGCACCTGAGCCGTATCATTCAGTTGATTATCCTCTACGATAAACGCCTCACCCTTTACAGGCTGGGTTTCGTACTTGGTCTTCACCGCACCTGTCTTCCCGTAGGTGGTATAAGAGGTAACCTGATAAGTACCGGCAGGCAACCATACGGTAGAATCGCAGTAAGCTGTACCTGTATCCATATATTTATCGTTCTCATTGTCAGGATTCTGATGCTCTTCGCTAGACTCCTTATATTTCACCTTCAGTTCAGGAAAGGTATAGGTCTCACGGGTAAAGAGGTTGGTTACGCTGACGTCAACGAGACGGATGTTAGAGAAGAGATACTCAGTACCACCGGCACGGGTCTTCTCCCACTCCTTCACGAGATTGAACTTCACCTTACCACGCTCCACAGTCTCCACCATAAGGTTCTGTACTTCCAGACCGCCACCTACTACAGTGAATGTTTCGCCGGCAGAAGAAGCCAGCAACTCCTCGTCTACCGCATCATAGAGATAGAAACCGATAACGGTGTAAGTACCCGAAGCGAGTTGCAGTTTTTCACTTCTCAGACCATACTCTGCATTCTCTGAATTATAAGAATTGAGCACCAGTGTCTGAGAGACAGTTGTACCGTTGTGCTCCATGACCACCTTGATTTTCTTGGCATCATCCAGTTTCTCAAGTTTGTCAAGGGCAGCAGCACGGGTAGCTCTAGAAGAAACCTTCTTGCTGAGTTTGAACTGCACATATCCGTATGTGCCGTCCCAGCCTCCGGTTTCATCATCCGAGCAACTTGTTGCTGCAAAGGTCAGGAGAGAGACCAAGAGCAACAAGAGTGCCTTTGAAAATATTTTCATTCTGTTCATTACTTTCTAATTTTTCTGATAGAAGTATGTTTCTTACTCATTCCCTCACCAGGAGATTCAACAACAAGAACCTTTACAGGAGTTCCGTTGTCCTTGAATACCATAAACATTGGAGTAGCAGCAGGAACATCTACGAAGAATATACTGTTATTATTCATATCCATACTAAGCTCTGCATAAACATCATTTCCGTTGTTATCCTTAACTGTAAGATAGCCTGTCTCCATCATAGTGTTAGGGTCCCAATCCTTGATATTAGGATTAACTGTAAGAGAGCTTCCTACTCCTGACTGAGCGACATATATTTCGTCACCATTGTAGCCAAATTTTTCTGATATGATAGAACCATACGTTGATTTATCCTTCTTGCACTCTACTGGCAAGTAGTTCATCTCCAAGATTGTAGGCGCTGCAGACTGATCATCAGCAGAAGAGTTGGCCTCCTTCTGTACAACATTCATCAGGAAGTAACGGTCGTAATCGCTCTTCACTGTCATGAAGTCTTCCTCCAGCATTCCGTCGGGTCCATTCTCCAGACTCTCGAATACGCTCTGTGGCAATGCATAGACCAGGAACTCACGGCTTCCGCTGCCTAATGGAGCGACTGTGAGCTTCACATCACCCTTCTCACCCTGCAGCTTCACAGCACCAGTTCCATCCTCGAGCAAACCATTCTCCGTGTTCTCGAAGACTACCAGCTGGTAAGCATCACCCAATGTCTTGAGGGTGAAAGGAACGAAGTTGTAGAAGGTGAAATCGTTGGTATCACCGCCATTCAGGCTAGAACCATTCTGAGTGAACACCTTACCATCGAGAGATACATTCCATACTGCCCACTGTGAAGAGGTTGGATAAGTAACATCCATGGTGCTGGTGGTCATACCATTATAGATAACAGGTATGGTTACAGCAGCCTTGCCATCCTCAGAAGTGAAGGTTATGGTGTAGTTGCGGTCCTTAGCGATGGCATACTTAGCACTTACGCCCTGATTCTCCTTGAAGGAAACTCCGCCTACAGCATCCTTGTTAGGTGTACCTACCAGGAAGCCGCCTTCCAAGTCTACCCAAGCTGGAGTATTGGTAACAGCAAAACGGAAGTTTGACTTTACGGTAAACTTGGTGTATACATTGTAACCTACAGTGATACCTGTCTCGGTGATATTATTGCCAGCCGCATCGAATACCTGCAACTTATGGTCGGCAGCCGAACGCTTAACCTCAGCGATGGCAACCTTCTGACCACCCATATTCAGGAAGAGCTGAGCCACGCTCATATCCTTGCTGGCATCATCATCAGTAATCTTAACCTTGATGGTCTGCTTGCCTGCAGTACCATTGAGTACGAAGGCGTCTGTTTTCTCGCCCTGCACCAGTTTACACCAGATTTTGTCTGAAGAAAGGCTCCAGCTCTCGTTGGCATCGAAGGTGAAGTCCAACTCAGCACCAGCTGCACCGCCGATAGTCTGTACCTGTGGGAACACAGGAGTTACGGCATCGTCATCGCTGGAACAAGCTGTGAACAGAGTCACTGATACCAGCGCCATCAATACGAGCCAATATTTTGAAATCAATGTTTTCATTTTCTTTTTATTCTACGATTAATATCCTTGTTCTTTCAATTTCTCTGCCTCTGCATCGCTGATCCATTCATACATGGTGATGAAGGTTCCTACGTTGCCGAATAATGAACCATCTTTGTTGTTTACACTCATAACAACATACTGCAATACATAGTTCTGGCAGGTGTTATAATAAGAGGTATAGAGAGAAGGCTGGCTGATGCGCAACTTGCCGTCTCCATAGATGGTACCGAACGCCTCGCCGGTTTCACCAGCTATCTGGTCGTCCATCTCTACCTTTGGCTCAAGAATGTTCTTGGTATTGAACTTCAACTTCAGGTTGTAGCCCTTATAGTAAACATCCTTCAAGAGAACGGTATTCTCCTCGCCTTCCACTACCTCAGTCTTGATCAGACGGTTGGTTACGTTGTTCAGATACTGACTGTAGAAGGTAGATGTAACCATGCACCAGCCAGAGAAGTTGTGGATATCGAAAGGACAAGACTTCTGCATTACCACGTGGGTATAGTCCTTATAGAGATCTGTCCAGTTATACTTCTCCGGAATCACCAGTTTCAGGGTGAAGCCGAGCGAATCGGTCTTGCCGATGTTATCATAGATACCCTGAACCTTCACATTTCCTACCATCTCGCCCGCCTTGATTGTAACGGTGTTGTTGAGGATGCGGTAATGCTTACCCTCGATGGCATTGCTCTGCTTGTCTACTACCTCTACGCCGAAGGTGCGGTCGTAGTCAGCTTTTTCGGTTGCAGATACAGGCACATTGAAAACCTCATTGCTTTCCTGTACAGCATACTGATAGAGCGTATCAGAGAACATGATATGACTTGAACCAGCATAAGTGGTATAATCCTGTGAACAACTCACAAGAGCGATGAGTGCAGCTACGGCTGCCAAACATCCCATCATTATTTTCTTCATGATCTTCTCTTTATTTTATTTGTTACTTTCATTAGGCTGAATCTCAGAACCTGGTGCCTCAAGCTCATGCTGAGGAATTGGCCAGACAAAGAGAGGGTCATCCTTTTCAACCTTCAGACTGCTCTGCACGAAGTTGGCAGCAGGCTGGTCGGCAGCCTTACGCTCAAATCCCTTGTGCCAGCGCTTAAGGTCGTTCAGACGGAAGCCTTCCATATAGAGTTCCTTCACGCGCTCTGCCTCGATTATCTTCATGGCGTTGCTCTCGCTCATCGAGGTGTTACCACCATATGAAGAGTAGCGGGCTGTACGCAAGGTAGAGATGTCCTTACCTGCCTTACCATAGTCCTCCTTCATGGCGTAAGCCTCAGCACGAATCAGATACTGCTCTGAGAGACGGAATACCATTGGCTGGTGAACATGCAGGATATTGTTGTTCAGGAATTCTGCATCGCCGAAATACTTGCTCAGCAAAGGCCACTGCAAACCATGCTCATAACCTGTTACACGGGTTGTGAAGATGGCTGCAGCACGGAGGTCCTTGCTGTCGAATGAGTTGATGACCCATGTCTCAGGCACATAGTCTGGACGATAAGTTACGAAGTTGTAGTTATCGAAGATGGTACCCAGAGCACCGCCATAGCTGTTCACGGTAAAACCTACCTTCCAGATAGCCTCACGCGAATCACCATAGGTCCAGATATACTTATAATCATTCACCTGGTTTGAATAGGTGTTGGAAGAAGCCTTCTCTAATGTATAATACTTACTGCCGATTACCTTAGATGCATACTTGATGGCATCATCATACTTGTGCATATATAAGGATACGCGCGCACGCAAGGCATGACAGGTATACTCGTTGAAGTAAATCTCGTTGTAGAGACTTCCTGTGAAGTCTTCGTCTACTTTCAGATATTCAGCAGCCTTGTCAAGATCTCTCAATACGAAATCGTATGATTCCTTCAGAGTGGCTCTCTTCTGTGGCTCATTGCCGTAATAGTGCTCTGTGAGTACAACGCCGAGTTCCTTCGCAGCCTGCTCATCGCTATCGTAAGCCTTGCAGAAACACTTGATCAGTTCTGAGTAAGCCAGGGCACGGGCGAAGTAAGCCTCGCCCTCATACTGCTCCAACTTATCAAGCTGCTTATCATCATTGGTTGCAGCCTTTACCTTTTCAACATTATCGAGCAGGAAATTGCATCGGTTGATCACATCATAAAGGTCGGCATATACCGCCTTGATGTCGGTGTTGGTAGCCTTGATATCTTTCCAACGGTAGATATCGCCATAGGCATTAGAGTAGCCCTTCACGCAGTACACGAAGTCTGCCTGCAGATCTGGCAGGATTGTCAGATTGCCCGAATAGAGGGCGCTGCTCTTGAAACTGTCGTAGATACCGTACACCAGCTTGTCCATGTCGTCCACCGTGTTGATAGCCTGGTCCATGAGGATAGAATCCTCAGGATACTTATCAAGACAGGAAGACATGGAGAGGGCTAGGATTCCCGACAGGATGTATGTCTTTATATTTTTGATATTCATTTTTTTTCCTTTCTTGGTTAGAATTGCAATTCAACACCCAGAGTAAACTGGCGTGATGCCGGATACTGTGCCTGGTAAATATTGGATGAAACCTCAGGATCCAGACCGTTGAAACCGGTTACGGTGAAGAGGTTCTGTGCCTGACCATAGATTCTGACCATAGAGAAGAAGTTGGTCTTGCGCAACAGACTCTGTGGCAATGAATAGGACAGACTGAGATTCTTCAGACGGAGGAACGATGCATTCTCCAAGAAGCGATCGTCGAGCTGGGTTACCTCGCCCCAACGTGGGATATCGGTAATGTCGCCTGGCTGCTTCCAGCGGTCGTACAACAGACGGTTTGACTGGTTGTAAGCAGTACCGAAGGTTATACCGCTCTCCTCGAAGTAACGGTCGTTGTTAATCACGTAGCGTGTACCAATCCAGCTGAACTGGGCAGAAAGCTGCAAGCCCTTCCAACGGAAGCTTGTACCGAAACCGCCCATCCAAGGTGCATCATAGGTCTTGCCTGTCATCACCTTGTCGCTCTCACGGAACTCGTTGGTCACGTTGCCGTTCTTGTCATACCAGAGCTGCTCACCATTCGCTGGGTTCACACCGGCATAACGGTTCAGGAAGAACTCGCTTACTGAGTGACCTACCACATACTTCAAACCGGTGGTTGAGTTTACATACTCGGTTACACCGTTATAGAGTTCCTTCAATCGGTTCTGGTTGTAAGATACGTTGGCACTTACATTCCAGGTGAAATCGCGTGTGCGGATTACATCACCGTCAGCACTCAGCTCGATACCCTTGTTAGCCATCACACCTACGTTCTTCCAGCGATAGCCCTCGCCGGTAACGGTGTAAGACTCAGGAACGCGCATCAGCATATTGGAGGTACGCTTGTAGTAAGCCTCGAAGCTGAAGTTGATTCTGTCGAGGAAGCCCAAACGGAGGGCGAAGTTGTTTGCCCATGTTGACTCCCAACCCAATTCCTCGTTACCACTCTGTGATGGATAGAAACCGGCAGTATTATCGTAGTTGGCACCACCCGATACCAGAGCCAGGTGATAATAGTTAGGAATCTCAGAGTTACCCGATGTACCGGTACTTACGGCAATCTGGGCTGTGCTGAGCCACTTCATATCCTTCAGCCAGTCGGTCGACTTCACGTTGTACATGAAACCGAGCGACCAGAATGTACCCCAGCGATGATCCTTACCGAAACGTGAAGAAGCATCAGTACGCAGAGAGAAATCGGCATAGTAGAGCTCCTTATAGTTATACTCGCCACGCATGAAGAATGACAGGTAAGAATAATCAGAAGATGAATCTGCCCAGCGGCTGGCACGTGTACCTGATGATACGTTGGTCAGGAGATCGCTGGTCTGACCCTTGGAATATACCTGGAAACCATCTGAGTGGAAATTGACAGCCTCCTGACCCAGCATCACGTTGAACGAATGGATATCGTTCAGAGTGAAACGGTAGTTAGCCGTAGTAGTCTCTGTCAGGTTGATGGCATCGCTGCTCTGGCGTGCCGCAGTACCCTGTCCGTGATTTGAAGAGAGACTTGGGAACGACTGGAGGAATGCTGTAGAATGGGTGAAATCGACACCAAACTGAGTACGGATAGTCAGATTCTCTATCGGATAGATTTCAGCATACATGGTAGAGAGCACCTTATATTTCTTGTTCTTGATAGGATTCAAGCCCATGTAAACGATAGGGTTCTCGCTGGTTCCAGCCCAGTTGCCTGCTGAAAGTGAAGCCAGACTGCCATCCTTTGCGTATGGATTCCAGTAAGGCAGCATGAATCGGCATGCTGAGATAGGAGTAACGGTAGTATAGCTACCGTCGTCAGCCTGCTGAGCCTCCTCATAGGCAGCCATGGTGTTGGTACCTACCTTCAACCACTTGCTAGCCTTTACATCTGCATTGGTGCGGATGTTGTAACGGCGGAAGGTTGAATTCTGTGCGATACCGTCCTGATCGTAGAAACCACCAGAAACATAGTAGTTCAAGCGGTCGGTAGCACGGTTGATAGAGAGTTCGTAGCTCTGCAGCGGAGCGCGGTCGTTAAACACCTCGTCCAGCCAGTTTACGTTTACTCTTGAAAGGAGATTGTAATCCTTACCTGTATCCAGACCTACTTCTTTCTCAAACTGGATACGCTCATCGGTATTCATCATTTTCCAGTTGGTCTGTGCCAACTCAGAGAAACCATACTGTGCACGGAGCGTAATCTTCGCCTTGTCCATTGACAAGCCTCGCTTGGAAGTGATGACAACCACACCATTGGCAGCACGTGCACCATAGATAGAGGTAGAAGAGGCATCTTTCAATACAGAGATACTTTCGATGTCGTTAGGACTCAAAGTATTGAAATCAGAACTTGAGATTGGCACGCCGTCGAGGATAAAGAGTGGCGACTTTCCGGAGTTGATAGAGTTGGTACCACGGATTTGGAAGGTAGCCGCCTTGCTAGGTTCACCCGAAGAAGAGATGACCTGCAAACCAGTACTCTGTCCCTGCAAAGCTTGGTCGAAGCTTGCCGCCGGCACATTTTCTATCTTTTCAGACTTTACGGCAGACACGGAACCCGCAATGGTTCCCTTCTTTCTCACGCCATACGCCACCACAACCACTTCATCCATCATCTTGGAATCCGAAGCAAGGGTGATGTTGAGCGTATTTGTCTGCGCTTTCACAACGTGCTTCTGCGTAACGCAACCCACATAAGAGTAGACAAGCGTAGCCTTCGAAGCACCCTTAATTTCGATGGTATAGTTACCGTCAATATCGGTCACTACGCCATTTGATGTTCCCTCTTGCATAATGGTCACACCAATCATCGGTTCGTTGTCTTCAGCAGACACGACTATACCCTTGACGCTGAAACTCTGCGCCAAGACCGATTGGATAGACAACAATACAAGTGAGACAAGTAAAAGAGTTAATCTTCTCATCCTTGTTTGTTTCAAGTTTATTAATTAATAATTATAATTTTTTTCTTATTTTTTTCTCGTTTGGTAAAAGCCGAAAGCACTCAGGGCGACACTTCGCCCCTCCATTTATACATTCTTTCACTAATATGCACGCATGGAAATACCTATTTAACTTAAATCGGTGCAAAATTACGAATATTTTCTTATTTGCCCAAGATTATCGCTTAAAATTTAAATGTTTGATATGAAATATCTATGTTTTTTAGCATATTTGCTCATAAATTTAGTTAATTGTCGATTTTTTGTCACATCCGATTACAGTTTGCAAAAACAAGTTCAATACATACTTTTTTGTTTCTATGCAGCCGTTTTCATAAAGCTGAAATTACGTCCCGACGTAGCTTGTACTACGTCGGGACGTATCTTTTGCTGCGTCGGGACGTAGCAAATGCTACATCGGGACGCATTTTTTACTGCATCGGAACGTATTTTATCAGCTGACGCAGATATCTCGACAAGCCGAAGGATACATTTACCTCTTCACCTTCATATATTCCGTAGGAGTCATGCCATACTCCTTGGAGAAGCATTTGGAGAAATAACTGCTGTTGGAAAAACCAACGGTATACATCACCTCGGAAACACTGAACTTGCCCTGGCTCAGGAGCTCGGCTGCACGCTTCATACGCATCTCACGGATATACTCTACAGGCGTACGACCCGTTATCGCCTTCGTCTTGCGATACAGCTGTTTGCCACCTATGCCTATCACATCCTGCAACATCGAAACATTGAAGTCGGAATCAATCATGTGCTTCTCTATCGCCTCATTGATCTCTTCGAGCAGACGCTTGTCTGCCCCATCCAACTCGCAGACATTTACTTCCTTCTTTTCCTCTTCAGAAGACTCAGAGCGTGCAGGAACTGGTTCTGAGGATGATGACTCAGGCTCAGATACAGGCGAAGCGGATAACCCAGTGGCAACAGCTGATGGCTCCTCAGGTTTCTTCACATTCAGGTAGCGGACCATCAGAGCTGTCACCTCATCAAATGAATGATGAGCTACGGCAGCCTTCAAATCTTCCGTCAGACGGTTGAAGAAGTCCATACGCATCTGTACCTGCTCCAACACCTCAGCCTTCTGCTTCTGGGCATCAGCCAGTTCCTTGCGCAGAAAATACCAGCTTACCAGCCATGCCACAAACACGATGAGTGCCGTGATATAGAAGAGCTTGCACCACCATGAGAGATACCAAGGCGGCAGGACGGAGATGTCGAGCGAATAAACCTCGGCAGCTATCTTGCCTTCACCATCCACGGCATGAACCGTAAGATGATAATCGCCATACGACAAACCATTGTAGGTGATATCGATGTTGCTCGAGTTCAGATAATGCCAGTCGTGGTCGCTGCCTTCGAGTTTGTAAGCATAAACGGCTGAAGGATGATCAGCAAAAGGAAGGTCGGTGAGCTGCAAGGTGAAGTTGTTCTCATCACTCTTCAGTTTCAGGATTTCTCCACGCTCCTCACGAGCCTGTCCGTTTACGATGATTCCAGCCAGCATCAGGCGGGTAAACTGCTTAGGCTTCTGTGCTACATCGGAACTGATTGCCACATAGCCGTCATTGCCGCCCATCATTACCTCATGAGTCTGTCTGCTGTAACAGATGTTGAGCGGCGCAACAGAAGGAATCATGAAACGCTGGCTCTCGCCCTGTGGATTGATTACGCAGCATTCATTGCCCGATACCACCCATATCTTGCCTTCCACATCGCACATGGTACTTACCTTGCCACCAATCTGCCATGTCTTGGAAGAAAAGCTGTTACCCAGCACAGAACCGGCTGCATAATAACAGGTTACCGAACTGTTATCACCCATCCAGATATTGCCCTTGCTGTCTGCCATCAGATAGTTGACAACATCTGAGTTAGCTACCTGCACCACCTTCATATCGTTCGGATTGATGCAGTCGAGACGGGTATAGGTAGAAACCCAAATCCTACCCTTTCCATCCATCACCATCTGACCTACATGCAGACCAGAGAGCGCATTCTTTCCCTTGTCAGAGAAATGCCAGTCGGCTATGGTCTTGCCGCTCAGAAGAGCCGCCTTATCCATCACGAAAACACCGCCCTGATAAGAACCCATCCATATCCTGCCCTTCTTGTCCTGGAGAATATCGTAAGCCCAGGCAGTAGAATACTTGCCACTCTTATCGTAGACGATGAAGTTGCGCATCTGACGGGAACTGCGGTCATAGAAGTTGATGCCATGGTCGGTACAGATCCATACATCGCCGTCATGGTCTTCATAAATCTTGCGTACACGATTATGACTCAGCGGGAAGGCAGAGCTGTTCTGCTTGTACCATGCCACATTCTGATAACCTTCAGCATTCCGGGTGAAATGAATCAGACCGTTGGTACCGCCCATCCACCATTCGCCGTTGCGGGTCTGGAGCATGGCATGGAGACAGTTGCCCTCACCCGACATCGTAATCTTATCGAGCGATACATAGCGGTAATAGGTATGGGTAGTGAGACGGGAGAGTCCATTGTCAGTACCCACCCATACATTCTGCCATTTATCTACAAAGCAAGCCCAGACGATGTTGTTAGGAATAGAAGCATCATCGCGGGAATCGTGGATATAATGGGTGATGGCATTGGAGAGTGCCATCTGATAGAGTCCGTTATCTGTTCCGATATAGAGATTGCCGGCAGCATCTGTAGAAAGACATTTGATGGAATTGCCGTTCAGAGCTGGAATCTGTGAGAAGTTCCTGAGCTGCAGATCGGCACAATAGAGAGCGCCCTCGGTACCAATCCAGTAGCATCGGCGCTTGGCATCATAGGCGAGCGCATTGACCAGCGGCTGTTCTCCGGCACGGAGCGGAATCAGTCTGCTGCCGAGATGCAGACCAGCAAGCGAACCTACGAGCAAGCCTCGCGGAGTAGAGAGCAAGGCATAGACATCGCCACCGAAGTCAGTCTTACCACCCTTGATACCGAGCACACGGAGTTCCTTCAGCTGCTTGCGCTTCGCCTCATCGGCAAAAGCCTTCATGGCTGGTGTTTCGGCATATTGATAAGATTGCGTATCGAATTTCAGGATGCCGTTGCCGGTAGCCAGATAGAGCATTCTGCCCTCGAAACCGAGCGCATTGACACGCGTATTGCTGAATGCATGTTCCTGGAAATGGCGGTAGCCATGATAACCATCATAGCTGTAAAGACCGTTATCGGTTCCGAGCCATATCATTCCATCACTGTCCTGGGTAATGGCACAAACGGACTGAGCACCTTCAAGGGAGGTGTTAACGAAACGCTGCGCATGGATGGCGAGCGAAACAAAGAGCATAGCAATTGCCATGCTGATGCGGTTTATAGGTTCTTTTGACTTTTTCATGTGTGCAAATTTACACAATATTCATGATAACGCCAAAAAATATCGGAGAAAATTCATAAAAAAAAGAATCCCCTGGGAAAAATAGCCGCTGCTATTCCCAGAGGATCCGATATAAACTATATACTTTATAACCAACTGAAATCGGTCTTTGTCATCTTATATTGCCTGGAGCGTAATCGACTTTTCGATATTTCGCTTGCTGTCTTTTACCTTCAGGATGATGTCACCCTTCTGCTTGCTGCTCTGTACGATGACTACGAGTTTGCCGGAGAAGAGTTTCATCTGAGGCTGGGTGAACGGTTCGAGCGATGTGGCATCGCCATTGCAAGCAGCCTTGAAAGTGCCGGCACCACTCACCTCGAAGGTCAGTTCGTCATCGGCAAGCGGACATTCATTGCCGTCCTTATCCTGCAGACTCACGGTGATGAAGGCAAGATCGTTGCCATCGGCATTCAGCAGCACATTGTGTTCATCGGTACAGCCTTCTACCATGCAGGCAATAGGCTCATGATCAGGTGTTTCTACGCTGAACTTCATCTGTGCAGGCTCGCCGGCGGTACGCTTCACGTCCTCGCCCACCTTATCGCCATACTGGTTGTAGGTAACCACGCGAATCTCACCCGGTTCATACTTCACATTGTTCCAGCGCAGACGGTAGCGGTCGAGGCGGCTTGACTTGTCCTTGCGAACCCTGCCCTGACTCTTGCCGTTGACGAAGAGTTCGCCTTCCACACCATCGGTGTAGCAATATACAGGGGTAACCTGTCCTTCCCTGCCCTTCCAGTTCCAGTGAGGAAGAAGATGGGTGGTATGCTGCTGCTCGTTCCAGCGGGCACGATACATATAATATCTATCCTTTGGAAGTCCGGCAAGGTCGCAGATACCGAAGTAGCTGCTGCGGCTTGGCCAGTAGGTATCGTATGGAGTAGGCTCGCCCAGATAGTCGTAACCGGTCCATACAAACTCACCGATTACCCAACTGTAGTCATCCTGCATCTTCCAGTCATCATCCGGAAGATTACTCCAGGAGCAATACTCCGTATCATAGCTAGAGCACTGACCATCGGCGTATGGATTGTTGTTGCTGGCACGCACCTGAACCGGGAACTTATACACGCCACGGGAGCTGACGGTAGATGCTGTCTCTGAACCCAGGAGGAATCCCTGAGGCAACTGCTCGATATTCTTATAATATTTATGTACGCGATAGTTGAAGCCCGGAACGTCCATCACCTGGGCAAATCCACTCTTCAGGGCAGCCTCAGCCTTGTCCATACCCTGGGTAACAGGGCGGGAAGGATCATACTGATGACAGATATCCTGCAGATGCTTGGCTATCTCCTTACCCTCCTTGCTCCACTGCTCAGGAATCTCGTTGCCGATACTCCACATGATGATGCTAGGATGATTGCGGTGGTGCTTTACCAGATTGGTGATATCCTTATCGCTCCACTCCTTGAAGAACTTGGCATAGCCGTTCTTGCATTTAGGATAAATCCACATATCGAAACTCTCTGCCATGACCATCATACCGAGAGAGTCGCAGAGTTCCATCTGCATGGTAGAAGGCATGTTGTGGGCAGTACGGATAGCATCGCAACCCATCTGCTTCATCATCTTGATCTGACGGATGAGAGCTGCCTTGTTTTCTGCTGCACCCAACGGACCGAGGTCGTGGTGCAGACAGACACCCTTCAGTTTGCGGGTAACGCCATTGAGCTGGAAACCATAATCCTTGGATACGGCAATGGTACGGATACCGGTCTTCAGGGTCTGGACATCAGCCACCTTCTTTCCTTCATATCGGGTAAGCTTTACCTGATAGAGATAAGGAGATTCCGGAGACCAGAGCTGAGGATTCGCCACCTTCAGAGTAGTCTTGATTTCAGGATTAGCACCTGTGACGATCTGCTCGGCAACCTTCTTGCCAGCCTCATCCAACAGGGCTATAACGGTTTTGCCCGACTTACCAGTCTTTCCTTCCAGCAGCGCATTTACTTCTACTTCAGCTTCCTGCTTATCAGCCTTCAGGGTACGGACGAAGGTATCCCAGGTAGAGAAGTTTTCGTTGCCATAGAGTTCTACGGAAACCGGACGGTAAAGGCCGCCTCCCGGATACCATCGGCTGCTCTCCTCTACATTATTAAGATGTACCTCGATGAGATTACTCTTACCAAACTGGATGAAAGGTGTGATGTCGATGCGGAAGGCATTGTAGCCGTAAGCCCACTTGCCTGCCTCCTTGCCATTGACGCTGACAACAGGCTGGCTCATGGCACCGTCGAAGACGAGTACGGCACGCTTATAGCCCTTAGGAGCCGTCCAGTTCATCTTATACATACCCTCGCCTATCCAAGGCAGCGCACCAGAACGTCCCGACTTCTCGGTCTTTTCGGTTTCGCCATTCTGCTCGATGGCCACCATCTGCAGGTCCCATTTCTTATCAAAAGGACCCGAGATAGCCCAATCGTGCGGAACAGCTACCTGCTGCCACGCCTTGCCATCACGGGAGAAATCCCACGATGGCAAATTTATTATTTTTCGGCTCTGCGCCTGGCACACGGAAGAGAGCGCCAGGGCAAGAGTCATGAAAGCTATGCTTTTCTTGATCATATATATTATTTTCTATAGTTTGTTCTATATTCTATCTTCAGATTCGCTTCTATCGCTCCCAAAGGAAGCGAAGAAAGCTAACTTACCTGATTACTTGAAGGCATCGAGTGCAGCGGTTGGCTTGCCGCTGTTGTCGAAGGCTCCCTTGTCGTAGCCGTTCCAGCCACTGTTGCACTCAGGCTCCCAGTAGAACACACCCTCGCAGGTAGAGATTGCCTTGCAGCCATCCACCATCTTCTTGAGGAATGGAGCGGCATTCTCTGAATTCCACACCATACCAATCTCTGAGATGATGACATCGCAGTTGTATTTGCCGGAAAGGGTCTTGATGTTGCTGAGGCAATCATCAGAAACCTGCTCCCAGGTCTGGTCGGTAATCCAATCAGGATAGAGCGACATACCGATGACATCCCACTTGGCTCCATTCTGCTTCAAGCCGTCAAACATCCAGGTATATTGGCTCAGGTTATTTCCCTTATCGAGATGCACAATCACCTTAGCCTCCGGATAAACCGCCTTGACGGCATCATAACCGACATTGATATAAGCGGCAAAGTTTGCCATGTTCTTAGAGGCACGGCCTGTCACCTTCAGGGCAGCATCGCCATCCTCATCATTCCAGAGCATTCCGTCGGTGGTCTCGTTACCTACCTGTACCCACTCTACGTTGACGCCTCTTGCCTTCAAGGCATTCAATACATCCTTGGTATGATCGGCAACCGCCTGCTTCATCTGACTGAAGTCATAGTTCTTCCAGGCAGCAGGAACACCCTGCTTGGAAGGGTCTGCCCAAGTATCAGAGTAGTGGAAGTCAATCATCAGGCGCATACCGAGCTGCTGAGCTCGCCATGCCTTCGCCACCACATCATTCTTTCCGTTCCATCCATCCTCAGGATTTACCCATACACGAAGGCGGATGGAGTTCATGCCGAGGTCGCGGAGAAGCGCCATGCACTCGGTAGCCTTACCATTGGCGTTATAGAATTTCTTTCCGTTCTGCTCCATCTCGGTGAGCCAACTTACATCGGCTCCCTTGGCGAAGCCACTCATATCGTATGTCTTCTCCTTTTCGGGAGTAGCATTATCTTCATTGCTGCAACTTGTGCCCGTGATAGAGAACAAAAGTGCTGAAGCCAGCAATATGGCTTTTCCTAAAATATTCTTCATTGCTATTTTTCTTATTATTTATTCATACTTCCAGGTCATGGCGTTGATGTCGGCAGTAACAGTAACCTCGCCGCCAGTTACATCGTCCTTGAACCAAATGTCCCAACAATCACTAGCTGTAGACAATTTAAAGAGATCGCTTGGATCTGAACCATACCAGGTCTGCTTGTCGTCCTTGTTCTCACCTACGAAGATGAAGCGGAAGTTCTCCCAGGCAGATGGCTTGTACTTGCAGGTATAAACACCATCGCTCACCTTGTTCATCACGGCAAGAAGGTTGTTGCCATCCTTAGAGAACATGCAGAGGGTATTGCTAGCCTCTGGCTCTGGAGCAGTCTGGTTGCCAGACTCGATAGAGTAAGTCAGGTCGCTGTTCTCGCCCACCTTTACGGTGATGGTATAAGTACCCGCCTTAGCGATGTTCACGCTGCCAGCAGTTGCGGCATCAGTCATCTTGCCATCAGCAAGCGTATAGTTCATGGTCTTGACTACGGCTGCTGCATCGTCTGTAGCTGTTGCCTTGCTGTACTCTGCACCCGTAGCAACTATATTAATAGGTGTATTATCAGCTGTGGTTGTAATCACCTTCACCCAAGCATAGTTAGGTGCATCGTAGGTCATTTCCTCACCATTCAGCTGCATAGCCTTGATGTAGGTTGGCTTGAATTCCTTAGCCTTTGTATCTACCACAGTATAATAAATACCTGTCTGACCAGGGAACCAGAAGTTCCATGCAGACTCCGTATTATCCATTTCATACACATGGCCATCCTGTCCTACGTTACCCCAAATGGTACCATCATTTTCCTTACCCCAGATGTGGAACCAAGAAGAAGCATTCATATAGCCGGAATAAACTCCATCAGAATGAGGAGAATAGAGTTTGGTAAGAACTTGATCCTTATTCTCATTCAGGATATTGATGTAACTCATATCAATAAGGTATGGAGTAACCTTTACCTGGCAGACATTGCTGTAAGCGGCATCAAGATTGTTACCCATCTGACTCTTGATACGGAAATAGAGAGGTGAACTCACATCGGGTGTCAAGCCGAGATCCTTGGCTGCAGCATTGAGGTCTGCACCGGTGAAAGCCTTGGAAAGGTCGGTTACGGAGTATTCCTTTACTGAAGCGAAGTTCTCTGAGGCTGATATCTGCAGATAAGTTTTCAGCACTCCGCTGCCCGCAGGCTTGGTTTCATCGCTCGAAAGCAAGGTAGGATTCTGCCAAGCCAACGAAAGGACAACGTCCTTACTGTTATCTACAGACAGCTTCACATCGGATGCCGATGCCATCAGATCGGATGCCTTGAAGCCATCCAGATATATCTTGTCGCCACTCTCGTCGCAACTCACCAGGGCGGTGAGTGCGCAGAGAAGCATCATCAGGTTTCTAAATATCTTTTTCATTCTTTTATCCTATTAATAGTTGTCGTTATGAAGATTTGGATTTGCGGTAAGCTCGGTGTTAGGAATTGGATAGATGTTGTACTTGCTATCCACTGCCTGTCCATCGTGGACACCACCCTTCCACTGCCAGATGTACTTATTAGTAGTAAACTGACCATAGCGAATCAGGTCAGTACGGCGATAACCTTCATGATAGAGTTCACGGGCACGCTCATCGAGGATGAACTGGAGGAACTCATCATCGTTGGCAAAGTTGCTTGCCCATACATCAGAAGCATGAGAGCGCTCACGAAGCTGGTTGATCCAATAGATAGCACCCTGCTTGCGGGAAGCAATCACGTCAGGATCTGCAGCATCACTACCACCAGCCCAGTTATCCCAGTCATTATGCAGACGAACCACGCACTCGGCATACATCAGATAGACATCAGCCAAACGGAAGAGAGGGAAATCGGTATCCACACCTGCATCTCCTGTATTGGATGCAGTGGTTCCATCATCCTTCAGGTTACTCCATTTCTCAGAAAGATAGCCAGCGGTTTCATCGGTCATGCTGGTTACATCCTTGCTCTGACCATTGGTAAAGAACTTGCAACGCTTGTCACCATTGCCATCAATATCGGTCTGGGTAAACTTATCCACGAACTCAGGACGAAGACGGAATTCACTCCAGCCGGCAGTTACACCATAATCGGCTACATTCTGGTTGGCATTCGACATACTTACCTGTCCACAAACCAGATAGGTAGAAGAACCCCAGCTTACAGTATGCTCAGCACTTACCGGCAAGGCGAAGATAATTTCGTTGGTACGCTTATCATTATCAGCATTGAAGAGCTTGCTGTAATCAGACTCCAAAGAGTAGCCCATATCCATCACCTTCTCACAAGCCTCCTTGCACTCGGCATACTTGGCAACGCCGGTATAAACCTCGCTGTTCAGATAAAGCTTGGCAAGCAAGGTATAGGCAGCACCCTGAGAAGCCTGACCGTAAGGACAGGTGGATGCTGGAAGCATATCACCTACACAATCCTTCAACTCGCTCTCAATATAATCAAATGTCTGCTGAGGAGTATAACGAGGAGGAATGTAGCTGCCCACAGGGTCGTTCTCTGTCACCATCGGAATGTTGCGATAGAAATCGAGGGCATGGTAATAGAACAGAGCGCGCATAAAACGGACTTCAGCCTTATACTCCTTCATCTTCTCAGCATCAGCACCTGAGAAATTGGCATTATTGGCATTGCGGAGGAACTCGTTGCAGAGGGCGATGTTGTAGTAGATACGATAATACATATCTGATACCCAGGCATCGTTAGCATCCCAGGAGAGATAAGTAAGACCCGTAGTCTGCTCACCTGTCAGCCAGGTAGAGGCAAATTCATCGGTACCACACTCCTGCATATTGATAAACATACGCATGTAGTCGAAGCCACTGCCGCCGTTCAATACGGATTCCATATCCTTATTATCGCCGCCCTTGCCCTGACCGCTAGTCACCATGGCAGCGTAAATCTTACCCAGCACAGCCTCATAATTGGCAAGCGAGGTATAAACATCCTTAGAGGTTGTCTCTGTATGAGGATATTGGTCAAGATCGGAAACACAGCTGGTAGTGCCTGTCAGCACCGCTGTTCCCATCATCATACTATATAATATATTCTTAAGTTTCATTGTTATCTGTTTTGATTGTTAGAACTGAAGTCCGAGGCTTACTGAGTAAGTGCGAGGACGTGGATAGAATGAGTTGTCCATTCCGTTTGGCACCTCAGGATCTGTACCTGAGTAACCGGTGATGGTGAATACATTCTGTACCATCGCAGATACGGTGAGCGAAGCCCACTTGTTGATCTTGCCTACATTGTAACTCAAACTCAGGTTGTCGAGTTTCAGGAACGAAGCATTCTCTACGTAGTAATCAGAGAGATACTGACGGGTCTTGAAACCTGTCTTCAGGAAGCTGGTATTGAGGTTGTTGAGTTGTGAGTTGTTGTAGCTTACTGTCTCAAAAGCACCTGTACTCATACCCATGCCGTTGTATACATAGTTGTCGATGTTGGCACGGAAACTCATACCGAGTGTCAGCTGCTTGTATCTCAAAGATGTACTCAAGCCCATGATGTACTTAGGGGCTGGAGAATGATAGCGGTAGAGATCTGACTCATTGATTTCGCCATCATTGTTCAAATCGGCATAAGCACCCTCGATAGGCTTGCCTGTCTTTGAGTCGTAGAGCTGATGATACACATAGAACATGTATGGCTCATATCCCTCAGAGAGTACCTGGAACTGGTAAGCATCGATAGATGGACCTACCTTCACGTTGGTCTGGCTTCCACCCTTTATCAATGAAAGGTTCTTCACCTTCATGTTCTGCCAGGTAAAGTTATAGCTCAGGTTCCACTCCCAGTCCTTGGTCTGGATAGGGGTTGCATTCAGAGAAACCTCAATACCCTTGCTGTCCACATTACCTACGTTGGTAAGGATAGTCTTTGAGAAGTTGGTACCTGCTGCTGTTGGTACTGATGCCAACAGGTCCTTGGTCTTACGGGTATAGAAATCGATGGCACCACCGATACGGCCATCCAGGAATCCGAAATCGAGACCGAAGTTCCAGGAGGTTGTAGTCTCCCACTTCAAGTCTGATACGTATGCCTCAGGACGGTAAGTATTGATATACTGTCCGTTGATGAATGCTTCGGCACCTGTCACGCTGTAGGTATAAACCGGCAGATAGTTGTAGTTGCCGATACCTTCCTGCTGACCGGTAACACCATAGCTGGCACGGAGTTTCAAGTTAGAAAGTACCTTCTGGTTCTTCAACCAAGGCTCTTCTGTCAAAGTCCAGCCCAAAGCAACAGATGGGAAAGTACCCCAACGGGTATCCTTAGAGAAACGGGAAGATGCGTCTCGACGAACGGTAGCCGTCAGGAGATACTTTCCATCGAATGAATAGTTGATACGTCCGTAATATGACAACATTACATGACGGTAATCTGAAGCCTTTACGGTTGACAGGTTTGTGCCTGCCGCACTTTTGGTATAATAAAGAGGTGTAGTACTCTTCCAATACTGGTAGTCGTAACCGGCTGTCAGATCTACATTACTCTTGATATCTTCGAAATACTTTGCATAGTTGGCATAGAGGGTAAGCAAGCGGTTCTCGTTCTTCTGAGGACCATACTTGTAATCGCTACCGCCCAAAGACTCATCCTTGTTGTAGCTCTGTGCTGCGTAGGCAGGAACATAAACGGTTCCGTCGCCCTTGGCATAGTCAGCACCCACGGTAGCATGGAGCTTGAGGTCTGGCAGGAAGTGAACCTTGTAATCTACATCCATAGAACCGATGAAGCGGCTTACCTTACTCTTTGAATCATACAGATCAACCAGACCGCGAGGGTTTCTTACACCGGCATTCACTGGATAGCCATCAGCATCGAGTGCCTCATTATAGCCACCATATTTGTCGTTGCCGGAATAAACCGGGATGGTTGGGTTGAATGTGGCAGCTGCCCATACAGCGCCACCATTATTGAATGAGTTGTTATTAAGCGTTCCCTTGGCGTTGATGGTCAACTTCAGGTGATCCTGGAAGAAGCTAGGAGTCAATACAACGTTACCTGTCCAGCGCTCTACATTGTCCTTGCGAACCAGACCGCTCTGGTTGTAATAGCCTACAGACACTCGGAATGGCAACCACTTGTCGATGCTGCCGCTCACGCTGAGGTTATTATCTGTACCGAAGGCTGTGCGGTAAACCTCATCGTTCCAATCGGTATTGGCTGTACCGAGCAATGACTTTTGGTTATCTGTACCGTACTGGTTGATGACATTCACAAATTCATCACGACTCAGCATATCTACCATCTGCGCACGGGTCTGCAAACTGTTGGTGGTATTGAAGTTCACCTTTACAGCACCCTGCTGTCCCTTCTTGGTGGTAATGATAATGACACCGTTAGATGCACGGGAACCATAGATGGCTGTAGAAGAAGCATCCTTCAATACAGTCATGCTCTCGATATCAGAAGGGTTGATCATGCTGAGGAAGTTGCTGCTGTTACCCGAAATACCACCCTGCTCCAATGGCACACCATCGAGCACGATAAGAGGGTCGTTACTGGCATTAAGAGATGCACCACCACGCACACGGATGGTACTGCCGGCAGAGGCAGAACCACTGTTGGACATAATCTGTACACCCGAAACCTTACCGTTGATCAACTGTTCTGGAGAAGAAACGAGACCTTTATTAAAGTCCTTCGATTTCACGGTAGCTACGGAACCAGTCAGGTCACTCTTTCTTGCCGTACCATATCCGATGACCACGACATCAGCCAGCGCCTTGCTGTCAGATTCGAGTTTCACCTTCATATTGTCTGAGATAGAAAGTACCTTATCAATATAACCGATATAAGATACCTTGATCTTCTTGGCTGAAGAAGATACCTGAAGACTGAAGTTACCGTCAAAATCAGTAACTGTACCGCCCTTTTCGCCTTCCACCATGACAGTGGCGCCAATCAGAGCCTCACCATTCTGCGCATCTGTCACCTCACCTTTGATGGTTCTTGTCTGCGCCATGAGTTGCAGACATCCGATGACGAACAATGCCACGAGAAGCAAACTTCTCTTTGCTAAATTCTGGATTGCGTTCATTGTTTTACTTTTAGGTTGCGTTTTACGTTTAAATATTACGTTTAAAATTGTTTTCGGTTGCAAAAGTAGGGAAAAGAGAAGAAAACAGCAGATAGATTTAAGACAAAAATAAAGAAAAAACGGACAAAAGCAAATCTTTATCTAGCTTTTGTCCGTTTTTTCATTAAAGAGGCAGGAATCTTTAAATCAGTTCTATACCTTTACTCTTTTACAGGTACAAGTTTAATACCGAAGAGGTTGCATGTATCCTGCTTTGTAATAGTATGAGAACCTGCATCCAATGTTACAGTCATTGTCTTAGCTGTTGAATCAATAACTGCATTTACTTCAGCAGACTTCTTTCCATCAATTTTGGCGTTCGTCTTGCTATCTGCAGAACTGAAATAAAGGGTCATTGTGACTTTCTTATCAACAGTTACTGAGATATTAGTTGCAGACTCCATCTTTACACAAGTAGAATATGAAGTGCCGTCAATAGTAGCAGTTCCCTTATTTGTAGCATAGTTACCTGAAACTGTTACTATGCTACTTGAAGGCTTAGAATCTGTGAATGTTACCAAAACAGTACCCTCGATAGGAGTTACAGTACTGCCACCTTCTGTTGTACCACCGGTAGAGCCACCAGTACTACCACCTTCGCCAGAACCACCAGTGCTGCCACCTTCTGTAGAACCACCTTCGCCAGCAGCATTGCTCTCACCGAACACCTTGACAACACCAGAAGTATAAGAGTCGAGAAGGCTTGCCAAAGCAGGCAATGGCTGCTGGTGACCATTTGTTACGACTGTTTCATCAGGAATAACAAAATCAATGTCACCATGATTCAAACGACCTGCACCATAGAAGCCTTCTACAATAGAAGGAACATCTTCTGCCTTATCTGCTGTGTATGCATACATGAGGCTTGGATTCGTATCGAAGTTGTCGTAAGAAGTACCACCAACCAAAGTCTTTACGCTTGTAGGAACCTGCTCACTTGGATTAGAAACCTCGTAGGCATCAAAGCTTGTATTGTTTTCTGCGTATGGGATATAGCTGAAGTTTGCTGGCTTGTTGGCAAATACATTGCCATATGCCTTAATCAAGCCACCTTTCTCACCAGAGAAAGTACCATCACCCATAGCATCAGTACCCTGCAAAGAGCTCATGATAGGACGCTTAACAGCATCAAAGTAGTTAGACTCCATGAATATACTTGAGCCACTGGTTGCACCAATACCATAAACATCATTGTGCTGATAGTAGTTGTTGTACATGTGAACACTCATGGTACGAACGCGAGCCATACGAGAGTCTGAATGGTCGAACCAGTTGTGATGATAAGTAATCCAGTTTTCACCAGTTTCACTCTTCATACCACACATAGAAGCCTTACCATTATCCCAGAAGCGGTTGTAAGCTACAGTAACATACTTAGAATCGCCCTTGATGTCTACAGTACCGTCACCCTTAGCCTGGTCGGCAGCACTACCCTTTTTACCATAGAAGAGATCCATGTTGTGAATCCATACATGATAGTTTTTAGTATCAAGAGACATAGCATCATCCAGGCAACGCATGATAGCAAAGTTACGGAACTCTACACTCTCAGCCTCTCTAAGCAAGAAGCCAAAGCCATATACGGTAGCATCATCACCGACACCTTCGAATGTCATATTCATCATAGCTCCCTTAATCTGCAATCCTTCAGCAGAGCTTGAAATGTGATCCAAGTCAGAAAGATTTACCTTACCGATGATACGGAAGGCGATTGGGGTTTTATCCTTACCTTTTGAATATGCATCAATAATAGACTGAAGACCTGTAATCGTCTCAAGCTTACCAGTATTAACGGTTGTAGAAACGGTCTTAGCTGTCTTGGCTGTAATATACAGAACCTTTGCACCAGCCTTCAAAGTACCGTCATTATTATAAGCACCTACACCAGCATATTTAAAATGAGCAAAGCCCTCACGGTTGTAGCTCTTTACTACCAAGTTAGAAGCTGTATTGGCACCAGCAATCTCTTTACCTTCAGCATTTACAGGAACAACCTTTACAGAATAAGTGCCTTCCTTCAAACCGAGAACATCGGCACGATAGTAAGATTTATACTGACGAACCAGCTGAGCATCAATCTTCTTGTCATCTACATATACATTATAAGAAGAAGCGCCCTCGAATGGAGCCCACTTCAGGTAGGCAGACTCCTGCCAGCCCTTTGCCTCAGTAATCTGAATCACACCTGCAGGATTGTCAATATCACCACTTTCGCCCTGATCGGCCTTCTTAGCAAATCTGATGGCTTGAACTGAAGCATTGTACTCATCATTCTCTGAACCTGATTTAGGTGCGATGATTGCCTTATCACCTTCGAACTTCACACTTGTCAAGTCTGCAGTATTATAATACTTCACATCACCCGACTTGGTGGTAACATACATCTGGTTCACCTTGCTGTTACGAGCCACGGCATGGGTAATCTTAAATGTCGATGTCTGTGCCAAAGCTGCACTCAAACTCATCAAGAGGAGTGTCAAAGTAAATACCATTTTCTTCATTGTTCAATCCTCCTTATTTTATTTGATAATTACTTTCTTACCATTAATGATATAAACACCCTTAGACAAACCCTGGAGGGAAGAACCTACATACTGGCCCTGAAGGTTATAAACCTTACCTCGCAATGCTTTCTTTATATCTTCTACCTGGCTGATGCCGGTAGTTTGATAAGTGAAAGAAAGGGTTACGAGCGACATGTCCCCTATATCAGATGTATTATCTGAATACTGAAGAACAACATTGTCGCCATCGAAGGTAATCTCTGAGACAGTCTTTTCTATGAGCTGACCATCAATCTTAACCGTCTGTTTGCTACCGGCAAATACTGCCGTAGACAACATTCCAGCCAACAATAATAAATAAGCTTTTTTCATTTTAATGAATGTTTGTTAGATTTATTTTTTGGTTTGTTTTTGAATCTTACAATGCAAAAGTAGTGAAAAAATAGCTATTATAAAACATCCTGGCGCATTTTTCTTACGCAAACGTTTGCACAAGTATAAAATAAACTTTTTAAAAAGGGCATAAAAAAAGACTGAATCCTGTTACGAAGATTCAGTCTCATAAAGAAGTGGTACCACCAGGAATCGAACCGGGGACACAAGGATTTTCAGTCCTTTGCTCT
>ENA-OZEB01000081-OZEB01000081.1-human-gut-metagenome-genome-assembly--contig:-NODE-81-length-39642-cov-12.109581_pt1 | contig 39642 bp, 30 predicted proteins | sample MGYA00245060_ERZ653593 | MGnify/ENA primary metagenome ERZ653593 (study PRJEB26926, sample SAMN06164989) | human gut metagenome | biome: ENVO:00009003; feature: ENVO:2100002; material: ENVO:00002003... | reverse complement strand
GAATAATATTGTTGTTTCTTAGTTGAATTCGTTTACAAATATAGCTTTTTCTTGTGAAAGTTCAAATAAAAAAAGCAGAAAAGTAATGAAATTATTGAAATTTAAGTGTAATAAGTCTATTTTTTGGTGTTTTCACGGATATTTTTCGTAATTTTGTCGCCAAAATACAAATATTAGTCAGATTATTAAACTGTTTATAGAAATAAAGTTATGCGCAATATTCCAATTGTAACAAAGAATTTGCTGATAGTGAATGTAGTAGCATTCCTGGCATGCATGCTGATGGACAAGAGTATGGGTGGCGGTTCTGGCCTGACAGATATGTTTGGGCTTCATTTCTTCCTGGCATCCGATTTCCATATTTATCAGTTAGTTACCTACATGTTTATGCATGGTGGTTTCCAGCATATTCTCTTTAATATGTTTGCCTTATGGATGTTTGGCTGTGTGGTTGAAAGAGTTTGGGGACCAAAGAAATTCCTTTTTTATTACATAGCGTGTGGAGTGGGAGCAGGTTTGTTCCAGGAAGCTGCACAGTATATTACCTATGTGGCAAAGGATATGGCAGCTTATGATTATGTTAGTGTTAATGGAGCCAGAATAACAATGGAGCAATATCTGAACCTATGGACTACCGTGGGTGCTTCAGGAGCTATTTATGCCATATTGCTTGCCTTTGGTATGATTTATCCAAACGAGCGTCTCTTCATTTTCCCGTTGCCATTTCCTATTAAAGCTAAATTCTTCGTGATAGGCTATGCTGTCATAGAATTGGTTTCAACATTCTCTCTCTCTGATGACGGTGTGGCGCATATTGCCCATTTGGGAGGTATGGTCTTTGGATTCTTCCTGATCCGTTATTGGCGTAAGCAGATTGGTAATGGTTACTATCATTCAAATTCTGCAGACGCTTTTGATAAGTTGAAAGGTATGTTCGGTGGAAAGCGTCGGGCAGGTAGAACGCATTTTACTTATACCAAGAATGAATCTTATAATCAGACTTATGAGCAGGATGCTGAATGTAAGACCAACGAAAAGGTTGTGTCACAGGAAGAGATAGATCGAATCTTAGATAAAATAAGAAAGAGCGGTTATGATAGCTTGACTCCTAGTGAAAAGCAGATGCTCTTTGATCAGAGTAATAAGTAAAAAGCATGTTTAAAGGATTTAAGGAATTTACATATAAGATGATAGCTGGTGCTAATGTGGCAACTATCATCATCATGTTGCTGGTGGGCTTTTCTGACTTCTTTCAGCCAGAAAAGTTCGCCGCATTGGCTAATCTTGGTTTACTTTTCCCGGTTTTTCTTATAGTTAACTTAGGCTTTTTGCTTTTCTGGTTGCTCTTCCGGTCTAAGTATGCCATTATTCCATTCTTAGGCTTCTTGATCTGTTTTGTTCCTGTCCGCAAGTATATGCCAATCAACTTTTCTGGCGAAACTCCAAAAGGTTGTATCAAAGTTCTATCATATAATACCTGGAATTTTGGTGCGCAGACCGTGGATGCCGAAGGAACTAATATCTGTATTGCTTATCTGCAGGAGCAGGATGCTGATATTGTTTGTCTGCAGGAAGCATGTCCTACTTCCCGGAATATTGAACAGATAGATAGCATGCTCAAGCCTATGTATGCTTATCAGGATACAACGATGCACGTGAATGGCGGAAATTGTCTTATGTTGCTCAGTAAATACCCTATTCTTTCAAAAGAGCGAATTCCTTATGAATCGAAAGGAAATATGAGTGTAGCGTATCGTCTGAAAGTGAAAGATAGAGAGGTCCTTCTCATCAATAATCATTTGGAAACTACCGGCTTAAGTTTAGAGGACAGACGCCAGTTCAAGAATCTGGTTATCGGAAAATTGCAGGTTGATACTGCAGAAGAAACGTCCAAACTGCTCGTTGTAAAACTTGCCGAGGCAACAAAGAAACGGGCTCCGGAGGCTGAGGCTGTGGCAAAATACATTCAGCAGCATAAAGAACAGAGTATTATTTTGTGCGGTGACTTTAATGATGGTCCTATCTCTTATGCTCATCGTACGATAGCTAAAAAATTGACGGATTGCTACATTGCAAGTGGTAACGGACCGGGTATCAGCTATCATCGTGGAGGCTTTTTTGTTCGCATTGACAATATCATGTGCTCAGACGATTGGGAGCCTTATGAATGTAAAGTTGATGATAAAATCGCCGTTTCAGACCACTATCCAATCATTTGTAAGCTAAAAATGCGCCCTAAAAAGCAAAAATAGAGCAAATAATTCTTATATAAGAAAAAAAATGCTTATTTTTGCACAACTTTATGGAGGTTTTTGAAAGAATCCCTAAAAGCAATTGAAAAGAAATAAATAATTAATAACAATAAATAGAAATGCAAAACAAAGGAATTGTAATTTGTGTAGCCGTCTTACTGACACTCGCAAGTATCTTCTATTTGTCATTCTCGTTTGCCACACGTTACTATGACAGCGAGGCTGCAAAGATTAAAGATCCTATTGCTCAGCAGGATTATAAGGATTCTGTTAAGTACTTAGGGGTTTATTCTTACCAGAACTGCTTGGAGACTCAGATTGGTCTTGGACTTGATCTTAAGGGCGGTATGAATGTAATTCTTGAGATTTCTGTACCTGATGTACTTGAAAACCTTGCCGATCATAAGACCGACGCTGGTTTTACCAATGCCATGAAGGAAGCTAGAGCTCAGGAAGAAGCTAACGGTGGTGACTTCGTGTCACTTTTCATTAACGCTTATCATAAGAGCGCACCAGGTCATAAACTCGCAGAAGTGTTCGCTACCCAGCAGTTGCAGGGCTTGGTTTCTCCTCAGAGCAGCGACGCAGAGGTAGAGAAGGCTATCCGCGCTTCTGTACAGGATGCTATTGACAACTCTTTCAATGTTGTCCGCACCCGTATAGATAAGTTTGGTGTTGTACAGCCTAACATCCAGAAGTTGGAAGGCCAGCAGGGCCGTATCATGGTAGAAATGCCAGGTATCAGCCAGCCAGAGCGTATGCGTAAGATGCTCCAGGGTAGTGCAAACCTTGAGTTCTGGGAGACATACAACTCAGAGGAAATCGCTCCTTATCTCCAGCAGCTTGATACTCGTATCGCAAATGGTGATAATGGTCAGGAGGAGAAAGACTCTGTTGCTGCTGATACAACTGTTGCAAAGAAAGAAGTTGCTAAGGCTGAGCCTAAGAAGGCTGAGGCTAAGTTCTCTATCAAGAAGAAGGACGATGCTGCAAGCAAGGTAGGCGAGGATGCTCAGAATGCTGCTGCTATCAAGGCTCACCCATTGTTGGCTCGTTTGCAGCTCGGTGGTGGTTTGAGCACTGTTGGTTATGCTAGCGTTCGCGATACTGCTGCTATCAACAAGATTATCTATTCTGAAGTTGCTAAGCGTGTATTGCCATCTGACTTGCGCTTGCTTTGGAGTGCTAAGCCAGCAGATAATCTGAAGGTTAAGAACATCTATGAGCTTCATGCGTTGAAGGTTACTACCACTACAGGTCGTGCTCCTTTGGAGGGTGATGTAATTACCGATGCTAAGGACGAGTTCGACCAGATGGGTTCACCTGTTGTTAGCATGAAGATGAATACTGAGGGCGCACGTAAGTGGGCTCAGATGACCAAGGCTAACGTAGGTAAGGCTATTGCTATCGTTCTGGATGGCGTAGTTTACTCTGCTCCTCGTGTAAACGGCGAGATTGATGGTGGTAGCTCTCAGATTTCCGGTAACTTCACTATCGAGGATACCAAGGACTTGGCTAACACATTGAAGTCTGGTCGTATGCCAGCTCCTGCACGTATCGTTCAGGAGGAGGTTGTAGGTCCTACACTCGGTGCACAGTCTATCCAGATGGGTATTGTATCATTCGTTGTAGCTTTCGTACTCCTGATGGTTTACATGGTGATGATGTACAATGTCATTCCTGGTATGATGGCTAACCTGGCTTTGCTCGTCAACGTATTCTTCACGCTGGGTATTCTGACGTCCTTCCAGGCGGCTCTGACGTTACCTGGTCTTGCCGGTATGGTCTTGTCTCTGGGTACTGCCGTGGATGCCAATGTGCTTATCTATGAGCGTATCAAGGAGGAGCTCCGCTCTGGCAAGGGTATGAAGCAGGCTGTAGCTGCCGGTTATGGCAACGCTTTCTCTGCTATCTTCGACTCTAACTTGACATCTTTGATTACTGGTGTTATCCTGTTGATTACCGGTACAGGTCCTATCCGTGGTTTCGCTACTACATGGATCATCGGTATCGTAGTTTCATTCTTCACTGCTGTGTTCCTGACTCGTCTGGTTTACGATTATAAGTTGAACCACGATAAGTGGATGCACTGCAAGTTTGATACTCCTGTTTCTCACAACCTGATGCAGGGCAAGAAGTATAAGTTCATGTCTATGTACAAGACTACCTTCACCATTGCCATCGTAGCAGCTGTGGTATTCATCGGTAGCTTCTTTGTTCGTGGCTTGAGTAAGAGTATCGACTTCACTGGTGGTCGTAACTATGTGGTACAGTTCGAGAATCCTGTAGAGCCTGAGCAGATTCGTACTGTTCTTGGCGATGCATTCGTCAATGCAGACGGCACCAAGGCAACTACTGGCGCTATCGCTATCGGTACAGATGGCAAGACCATCCGTGTATCTACCAACTATATGATTGAGAGCAACAGTCCAACTGTTGACGATGAGGCAGAGACTATCCTTTACAACGCCTTGAAGAAGGCTAACCTGGTTTCTCAGAAGAGTGTTGAGGCATTCAAGAACCCAGATGTTCGTCAGGGTGGTTCTATTATCAGTAGTACAAAGGTAGGTCCTTCTGTGGCTAAGGATATCACTATGGGTGCTATCTATAGTGTGCTCTTCGCATTGATTGCTATCTTCCTCTACATCCTGATACGTTTCCGCAACGTGGCCTTCTCTGTAGGTTCTACAGTAGCTTTGGCATTTGATGCCTTGACAGTAATCGGTTTCTACTCACTCCTGTGGGGTCTCGTTCCATTCTCATTGGAGATTGACCAGACCTTCATCGGTGCTATCCTGACCGTGGTAGGTTACTCTATCAACGATAAGGTGGTTGTATTCGACCGTATCCGTGAGAACTTGAAGTTGCATCCTAAGGGCGACCGTCAGCAGCTCTTCAATGCATCTATCAATGAGACATTGGCTCGTACCATCAATACGTCTACATCTACATTGCTCGTGTTGCTCTGTATCTGCATCCTCGGTGGTGACAGCATCCGCAGCTTCTCATTCGCAATGATCCTGGGTGTTGTATTCGGTACATTGTCATCTATCTTCATTGCATCTCCTATGGCTTACATCGTTCTTGGTCGTAAGATTAAGGAAGAGCCAGCTGAGGAGGTTGCAGAAGTTAAGTAATCAGAAACTCTTCATTCTTTCTCTGTCCGATGTATGTCGGATAGAGAAAGATACTGGAAAGAATATAAAAATAATAAAGGTCGCTTCCTGATTGTCAGGAGCGACCTTTATTGTTTTATCATCTCTGGAATGATAAGGAAAGTACGTGGTCCCACCGAGAATCGAACTCGGATCAAAGGTTTAGGAAACCTCCGTTCTATCCGTTAAACTATAGGACCATTGTAAACCGACTGCAAAGATACATCAAATCGTTGACAATACAAAATAAAATGTTATGTTTTTCACTCTCGTCTTATCAAGTTTCCTCACTTTTGTGGAGTTGAACTGCGAAAACCTCTTCGATACGAAGCATGATTCGCTGAAGAATGACTATGAATTCCTGCCACAGAGCAGTTACAAGTGGACGCCTTATCGCTATTGGCGCAAGCTGGCAAATCTTTCCAAGACTATAGTAGCTTTGGGTTATGAAGATTTGTCGCTTGTTGGTACCGCCTCCCCAGATAATCCTTCAAGACCCTCGGAGAAGTCCTGGCATGTTCCCGATTTTGTGGCGCTTTGCGAAGTGGAGAACGATAGTGTGCTGTTTGATTTAACCCGGCGTTCAGCTCTTCGCGGTGTAAATTATGATTATGTGATGACCGATTCGCCTGATGAACGAGGCATAGATGTGGCTTTGCTTTATCAGCCATCTTCTTTTGCGCTTATACAGTTCCGGTCCATCCGCATCAAGCCGTTGCCTGATACTCGCCCTACGAGAGATATTCTCTACGCTTCGGGGCGGATTATAAATGATGATACGCTCCATGTCTTTGTATTGCATGCGCCTAGCCGGCGTGGCGGCGAACAGGTTTCGCGTCCCTACCGCCTGCAGGTAGCCAGCCAGCTGGTTTCTGCTGTAGATTCTATCTATGCGCTCAATGATAGTGCAAGGATTATCGTAGCCGGCGATTTCAACGATTATTCCGATTCTCCGGCTCTTCGTTATCTTTATCAGCATCACCTTATTAATATATCTGTTGGCGTCAAAGGCTCTCATGGTGCCAAGGCTACTTATCGCTGGCATGGAGATTGGCGAAGTCTTGACCAGATTCTCTTCAGTCCTTTGCTTTCCCGGCTTAAGATGAGTTGTCAGATAGGAGATTTGCCATTCCTCTTAGAAGATGATGAGAAATATGGCGGAAAGAAACCTTTCCGCACCTATCTCGGTCCACGATATTTGGGTGGATACAGCGATCATCTTCCGCTTGTTGCCAAGTTTAAGATAGTGGGTGGATATGAATAAAAAAACAGGTATGCTCAGATTTTTACTGAACATACCTGTCTGTATATTTAGTGAGATTTTTTCTCTTCTGCCTGATTATCCGTAGATAACATTACCGTTCTCATCCTCATAAGGAGTCATATCCTTAGCATACTGGTTCATAGCACGGAGGCTCATACCCATTGATGAGAAACCACCATCGTGGAAGAGGTTCTGCATGGTTACCTTGCGGGTGAAGTCAGAGAACATCATCACGCAGTAGTTAGCGCAATCCTCAGCTACGGCGTTTCCGAGTGGAGACATCTTGTCGGCGAAGTCCATCATGTTCTCGATATCCTTGATACCCTTACCTGCTGTTGTAGCTGTAGGGCTCTGAGAGATGGTGTTGATACGCACGTGCTTCTCACGACCATAGATGTAACCGAAGCTGCGGGCGATACTTTCGAGCATGCTCTTGGCATCAGCCATATCGTTGTAACCGAAGAATGTACGCTGAGAAGCTACGTATGTGAGAGCTACTACAGAACCCCACTCGTTGATAGCATCCAACTTCTTGGCTACCTGCAACATCTTGTGGAAAGAGATAGCAGAGATGTCCAATGTCTTGTTCAGGAAGTTGTAGTCGAGGTCATCGTATGTACGATGCTTGCGAACGTTAGGGCTCATAGCTACAGAGTGGAGCACGAAGTCGATTTTGCCACCGAGTTTCTCCTGAGCCTCTGTGAATACCTTTTCCAAGTCTTCTACGCTAGTCGCATCAGCTGCGATGATAGGAGCGTTGATCTGTTCAGCGAGCTTATCCAGCGTACCCATACGCAAAGCCATAGCTGTATTACTAAGTGCGATAGTAGCACCCTCTTCAGCAGCCTTTACAGCTACTTTCCAAGCGATTGATTCCTCATTGAGTGCACCGAAGATGATGCCACGCTTGCCTTTTAACAAATTGTGAGTCATTGTTATCTTAATACTTTTGTTTATACTAACGACAATCCCCTACATATATCATTCTATATATATAATAAGGTGTAAAACCACTTTGTTTTGTTCTAGTCGTTGAAATCGTGCGCAAAATTACGAAAAATGTGCAATATACCCAAATTTTTTAACTAAAAAGTGCCGTAAACGTTTTCTTTTTTGTGGTATGTCAAGTATTTCGCTCCCTGCAGTCAGTATGATATTCTATTTATTCTTTGCAGATAATAAGTCTGAAACAGATATATCTTATGCTTATAGATAACGTATCTGTTGGTCTGAGGAATTAGATTTGTAGGGTTCCTGACATATGCCAATAAGGTTCCTGACATATGCCAACAGAGTTATTGACATATGTCAGCAACCTTGTTGGCAACTGCCGGCAACCGAACGGAACTAATTGTTAGAACCGATGAACCGTAGAACTGTGACTACTTAATCTATTTGTTCTACGTATTTAAGCAATACGTCTTACCCGGCAGATGCCTGTATAGATAACTTAAGAACCTTCTTATTTCTGTTCTTACAAATTATAGCCTTATTGCTGCAAAAATATCCTTTTTGTTGCAATATGACAAGGTAGAAGTGTTAAAAACAGACTTTTTTATGTGCGTTATTAAATTTTTCTTTCAAAATATTTGCAAATATCCGAAAAAAAATCTAATTTTGCAGCCGATTATTATAAATTTATAAATTATTATCTAATAAAGAGAGAGATTATGTTTAAAAGGATCGCTTTATTTGTGGGGGGGCAATTCTCAGTTGTGGAGTAGCCTTTGCCCAAACATCTGTTACCGGTAAGGTAGTAGCTTCAGAGGATGGTGAGCCTGTTATTGGCGCATCAATCAAGGTAGCTGGTACTAATACGGGTACTGTTACGGATGTCGATGGAAACTTCAGTTTGAATGTTCCAGCCGGCTCCAAGTTGGAGATTACCTATATAGGTATGAATCCACAAACTGTCAAAGCAAGTTCTAACATGAAGATTGTTTTGACTTCTGATAACAAATCCTTGGATGAGGTGATTGTTACAGGTTATGGTAACTTCAAGAAATCCTCATTTACAGGTGCTGCTGCTTCCATGTCAACAGCTAAGTTGAGTGATGTTCCTTCACTTTCTGTTGAAGATAAGCTTTCTGGTAATATCCCAGGAGTTTCTATTTCTTCTTTCTCTGGCCAGCCAGGTGCAATGAACTATATCCGTATTCGTGGTATGGGTTCTATCAATGCAGGTAACGATCCATTGATTGTGATTGATGGTACTCCTGTGAACTCTGGTAACTTGAGTGGTTTCAATGATGCTCAGACTGGAAGTGGTTACAATGGTTCTGGTACCAATGCACTTTCTACATTGAACAGCAACGATATCGAATCTATCACTGTTATCAAGGATGCTGCCGCAGCCTCTCTTTATGGTTCACGAGCAGCTAATGGTGTGCTTGTAATTACCACCAAGAGCGGTAGTCAAGGCAAAACTCAAGTAGATTTCCGTAGTGACTGGGGCTTCTCAAATATGGCAGTTAACTATCGCCCAACTTTGAGCGGTGACGATCGTCGTGCTTTGATTTATCAGGGCTTGAAGAATTTTGTATATGAAGGTAATCTTGAAGCTGGAACTGATGAAGCTACAGCGAAAGCTTTTGCAGATAGCGAAATTGACGGCATTGCAGGAAAACCATCTAATGGTTGGGCAAATTGGCGTGACGTTCTCTTCAGAAATGGATCTAACCAGAATTACCAGGCCAGCGTAACAGGCGGTAACGAAAAGACTAGATTCTACAGTTCTTTGTCTTATGCAAAACAAGAAGGTATTGTTGAAGGTTCTGGTTTGGAGCGTATGACAGGAAATGCAAATGTAAGTCACACTTTCGGAAAATTCAAGCTCGATGTAACAACCATGTTGTCGTCTATGCATCAGCAATCTGCCGTTGATGGCGGTGCCTCTTTTGCTGGAGCTATTGCTAATGCTGTTTGGTTCTCAGGTCCATCAAATCCAATCTATAATGAAGATGGATCTTTAACAACATCTACAGGTGGTGCATATAATAAAGGTATAAATGTGCTTTACGAGAACCAACACACTTCAGATATAACAAATACAACACGTTCTTATAGTACACTTGCTCTTCAGTGGAATATCTGGGACAACTTAAAGTTACGTGAGAAGATTGCCTATGACTATATAAATTCTACTGAAAGTGTACTCTGGGATAAATATAGTAACGATGGAAAGAAATCTAATGGTGTAATGCAGCGAACATTGAATGAGTGGACCACAATGAATACTCAGACTCAGTTGAGCTACATTAAATCATTCGGAGCGCATAACGTTGATGCATTGCTTGGTTTCGAAACAGAAGCATGGCACAATAATAATTCATACGCATCTGGTACAGATTTCCCAGGAGAGTTGTATGAATTTTCAAACTCTGGTGATACATCAATGGAGAGTTTCAAATATGACTCTAAAATGACATCATTCTTAGGTCGTATAAACTACAATTACAATGATCTCTATTATGCAAGCGTTAGTTATCGCCGTGATGGTAGCTCTCGCATGGCACGTGAAAATCGTTGGGGTTCTTTCTGGTCTGTATCTGGAGCTTGGCGTTTTGGCGCAGAGAAGTTTATGGAATCCATCAAAAACGTTTTGAATGATGGCAAGCTTCGTGTGTCTTATGGTGTTAATGGTACTCTTCCTTCTGATTTGTATAGCTATATGAATCTTTATAAGTATGGTGAGTATTATAATGGTAGCAATGGTATGGGTATTGTTGGAGTTGCCAATAAAGATTTGAAGTGGGAGCAGAATAAGGCTTGGAACTTTGGTCTCGACTTGACATTCTTCAATCGCATTTCAGTAACATTGGATTACTACGTTCGTAATACATCCAATCTGATTATGAATCGACCAATCTCATTTGTACCAGGATATTACGATGCATCTTCTTTTGGTGCTTCTATGGCTCAGAATATCGGTTCTATGCGCAATCAGGGTATCGAAGTTTCTATCTCTTCTACAAATATTCAGAAGAAGGACTTTACATGGACTACGTCTTTGAACTTCGGTCATAACTCAAACAAGGTTACAGCATTGACTGGTGACGATGATAAAATCATCAGCGGTCTTATGATTCATCAAGTAGGTAAGCCATACTATTCTTACTATACATATGAATATGCTGGTGTAGACCCTGAGACTGGTCTGGAAAGTTTCTATATCAATGATGGTACTGAGAATGCTCGCAAGACAACTACCGATATTGCTAAGGCAAACAAGGTAATCGTTAGTAAACATGACCCAGCTATTGAAGGCGGTCTTTCAAACTTCATTAAATGGAAGTTTATCGACTTTAACTTCACTATGACCTATAAGTTGGGAGGTGACTCTTTCGACTACGCAACATGGTTGCACGATAATGGAGGTAACTATGCTCTCTATGGCGCTATCCCTTCTTATTACAAATTGGAAGACATGTGGCAGAAACCTGGTGACAATGCGAAATTACCAAAGTTCCAGACATATTCTGGAGTAGGTCATGTTTCTTCTCGCTGGTTGATGCCAAACGATTATTTGCGTCTCAAGAACCTCACTGTTGGATTCTCTGCACCAAAGGAATGGCTCCACAACTTTGGCTTGAGTAAGGCTCGTGTATACTTCTCTGCAAACAACTTGTTGACCTGGAAGTCTAAGGATCTTTATGTTGATCCAGAGACACCAGCGGATGGCTTGTGTACATTCGAAATGCCAGCTTTGAGAACTTATACATTTGGTATCGAACTTAGTTTCTAATTTATAAAAGAACGAAATACAATGAAAGTATTAAAATCAATATATAAGGTAATGGGCTGCGCTATTTTGGCAGCCAGCCTGTCATCTTGCGTCAATGATTGGTTGGACGTAGCTCCTTCTGATGGTACAGATGCAGGTGCAGCCTTGACCAGCAGTTCAGACTTGGATGCTGCGAGAACGGGTATGTACAAGGCTTTGAAGGGAAACAGCAGCTTGGTAGATTACTATGGTCAGCAATTCTTCGTTTATGGTGATGTTCATGCAGGTGATGATTATCAGTATAACTATATTGGTGGTTCTAACCGCGCTAATTTTTACTATGACATGAACTACCAAACAGCATCAGAATTCAACACAAGTACTGTATCATGGCAGTCTCCATATGTTGTAATTGGACGTGCAAACAGAATTATTGCAGCTGCAGAAGGTGGAAAATTAAGTGATGCTGTTGAAGCAAAAGCAAAAATTGAACAGTACGCAGCAGAGTCTAAAGTTCTACGTGCTCTTGCCCACTTCGATCTTGTGAGAATTTACGGAAAGCCATATACAGAGGATCAGGGTGCATCTCTTGGTGTACCATTGGTAATAGGAGTGCTGGAGTCTAATGCAAAACCTGCTCGTAGCACTGTTGCTGAGGTTTACGCCCAAGTAGTGAAGGATTTGACTGAGGCTATCAGCTCTAATGCTCTTGCTACAGAGACAAAACCAGGTTATGTAAGCGTTTGGGGAGCAAAGGCAATCCTTTCTCGTGTTTATTTGAATATGGGTGATTATGCTAACGCCTTGTCTGTTGCTGAGGATATTATCAAGAATTCTGGCGCAGCGTTGTGGACTCGTGACCAATACTTCAAGGCATGGGATGCTTCAACTCCTAATGAGAGTGAGTTCTTGTTCCGTCTCAATGTGGCAGGTTCTGACGACAACAATGACTTGAATGGTATCGGTAACCTTCAGCAGCGTGATGGCTACAAGGAAATGGTTGCTACTAAGAAGTTTGTTGACATGCTTACTTCAGACCCAAAAGATGTTCGTAACGATATGTTCTTGCCTGCAACTGCATCCAAAGAGGTGGAAAAGTATGGTACCAACAAGGTATTTCTGAACAAGTTGCGTGGTCAAGGTGGTGATCTTCGTAATGTTACTATCGTTCCAATTATCCGTCTTTCTGAGGTTTACTTGACAGCTGCAGAGTGTGCATTTAGAAATAATGACAAGACTAAGGCTGTAGAGTATCTGAATGATTTGGTAAAGAACCGTACCACAACAGAGGCTTTTTTGGCTACAGTGGATAACATCACACTTGAGCGTATCTTGATTGAGCGTCGTAAGGAGTTGATTGGCGAGGGACAGCGTTACTTTGATGCTTTGCGTAATAACGAGACTATCACTCGTTATACAAGTGAAGCTGATAAGGGTTGGCACAAGACATTGAGCAAGGAAGCTCAGTCTTTCAACCGTGATTACTTCAAGGCTATTGCTGCCATTCCGCAGGCAGAGATCAACGCTAACCCTAACATCAAGCAGAATACGGGTTACGGTGAGTAATCACTGTAATGGAATATTTTAATAAGATAATATTTTTAATCAACGATATAGGAATGCCATGAGTGGCATTTTCTATAAATCTCTCGGGAGAGGCTGGCTGTGAAGCTCGCCTCTCTTTTTTTTGTCTTTTTATTTGCGTATCTGATATTTTATTCGTAACTTCGCACCGTCTAAAGAAATATGGCTATGGAAGAGATAAGAAAATACCCAGTAGGAATGCAAACTTTCTCTGATATACGAGAGGGTAATTATGTGTACGTAGATAAGACAAGGTATATTGTCGATTTCTTGCGTAATGGTTCTAAATATGTGTTTCTGAGTCGTCCTAGACGATTCGGCAAGTCGCTTTTTGTCTCTACGCTCCAGGCATATTATGAGGGCAGGAAGGAACTGTTTGATGGTTTGGCACTTGGCGAATATGAGAAAGAATGGGTGAAACGTCCTGTTCTTCACTTCGACATGAGTACTGCCAAAAATCAGACACCCGAAGGGTTAGAAGAGATGCTGGGCTATATGCTTTCAGAATACGAGCAGGTCTATGGACGTGACGAATTGGCGGTGCAGCCGAGCCAGCGTTTGCAGTCTTTGGTAAAGCGTGCCTATAAGAAGACGGGTCAAAAGGTGGTCGTTTTGATAGACGAATATGATGCTCCTCTCTTGGATGTCGTGCATGAGAAGGAAAGTTTGATGCCATTGCGCTTGGTTATGAGGAAGTTCTATAGCCCATTGAAATATCTCGACCCTTGGCTGGAATTTACCTTTATCACGGGTATCACCAAGTTCTCTCAGTTGAGTATCTTTAGCGAGATCAATAATTTGGATAATATCAGCATGTTCGATCAGTATTCTGCTATCTGTGGTATCAGCAAGACAGAACTACTGACGGTGATGAAGCCTGATGTTGAGTTGCTAGCCAAGTCTTTGGGAAAAACTTTTGATGAAACGGTTGCCGAGTTGAGTTCATATTATGATGGTTATCATTTCAGTAAAAAATCAGAAGATGTGTTTAATCCGTTTAGTCTGGTTAAAGCGTTGAGAAGTAAGGAAATAGCAGCTTATTGGTTTAGTTCAGGTACTCCTGCATACATTATCAACACTTTACGCAAACATCATGTGGGGGTGATGGATATAGAACAGAAATCCGTAGGGGTGGATGATTTCGATGTCTCTCCTGAGCAGATGACTTCTGCTTTACCATTGCTTTATCAGAGTGGGTATCTCACCATCAAGAAGTATAACCCTATCTTGCAGAGCTATCAGCTGGATTATCCAAACAAGGAAGTGCGTGTAGGAATGGTTCGTTCCTTGGCTCCTAACTATCTCTCTCCAATATCGTTGAACAATAATAGTTTCATCTTCGACTTTTTGGAGCAACTATATAAAAATAATATGGATGGTGCTTTGCAGAAAATGCAGGCTTATCTCGCCAGTATCTCCAATCGACTTGCCAACAAGAACGAGAAGGACTTCCAAACGGTCTTTTATCTCATTTTTAATTTGATGGGTGCTTACATCTTGGTGGAGGAGGATAGTGCAATAGGCAGAGCAGATGCCGTTCTTCACATGCCGGATACAATCTATGTGATGGAATTGAAGTTTGATAAGACGGCTGAGGAAGCTTTGAAACAGATTGATGACAAAGGCTATCTCATTCCTTATTCAGCTGACGGCAAACGAATGGTAAAAGTTGGAATCAACTACGATAGCCAGAAGCGAACCATTGGTGAATGGAAGATAGCAGAAGGATAAATCACACTTTTGACGAATACAGGGGTAAGAATGCTGGCTGTAAAGCTCGCCTCTTTCCAAAAAAAACACGGACAAATTGAATTTGTCCGGACAAATTTGTCTGGTATATTATAATTCGTTGATTATAAGAAGATTATGAAGATGCCGGACAAACAACCGGACAAATTCAATTTGTCCGTGTTATATTTTTGGGGCATAAACACAGCTTTGTCATGGTGCAAACTATGACTTATGCTCCAGAAAACGGTGAGTTGAGGGGAAGAAAACTATGAGTTGTATTTGTTAACACTTTGCGAGAACAGGTCTTTCATGGAGAAAAATGGCTGTAGGATGCAATATTATCCCTTGTTTCTTGTTATTATGATATACAAACTGTTGTGGAAATGAAAAAGAAAATAGTTATAATGATGGTGCTGCTGCTTGCTGTTGTGGGAGCAAAGGCACAAGAAGTGGAGAATCCGGTAGGCAGATTCTCGGTAATTCCTCGTATTGGTGTATCTCTGGCTAACTGGAGCGGGTTGACTCTGGAAACTTTGGAGGGAACCTCGCTAGAGTCTAAGTATCAGGCAGGATTCATGGGTGGCGTAGATGTGGAATATCGCATAAATAATAGCCTGGGTATTACGGTGGGTGCTTATTATGCCCGACAGGGTATGCGCTTCCCTGACTGTGAGTTGACAGAGAATGCTGAAAAAGGGGAATATACAGGTATTAAGAATCATCATGTGAACCTCGATTATATCCAGGTACCGCTCATGCTGAAAGCCTATCTTGTAGAGGGCTTGTCGGTGAATGCAGGCGTTCAGGTGGGATTCCTTTGTGGCGACGGCAAGGTGAAAAGAGAGGAAACCGACCTTCAGAAGGACAAGAACGGGTCTATTACATACAAGAATATGCAGGAAACCGAAGCTCTTTGGCCTGCCAAGAAGGTGGATGTAGCCATTCCTTTGGGCTTGAGCTATGAATATATGAACGTGATTCTGGATGCCCGATACAACGTGAGCCTGACGAAGGCTAGCAAGGGTGATTGGGATAACTGTAAGAACAAGGCTCTGACCTTTACCGTGGGTTATCGTTTTACATTATAAAAGAATATTTGGATAGAAATAAGAAAAGCCTCAAATCCGCAAAGGATTTGAGGCTTTTACCTTATCTGATAATCTGATGATTCTATGGTTCTTTATCCTACCTGGCTTCCTGGCTTTACCTTGCCAAGGAGAGATGTTACGTTCAATGAGCCGTCGAAGTTGACAGCACTCAGAATCATACCCTGACTCTCGATGCCCATCATCTTGCGAGGAGCAAAGTTGGCTACGAACAATACGTCCTTGCCGATCAGCTGCTCTGGCTCGTAGTAGGCTGCGATACCTGAGCAGATGGTGCGCTCTACGCCAGAACCATCGTCGATGGTGAACTTCAGGAGTTTCTTAGACTTCTTTACCTTCTCGCAGTTCAGAATGTGACCTACGCGGATATCGAGTTTCTCGAAATCATCGAAGCTAACCTCTGGCTTGATAGGAGCAGCCTGATAAGAAGCCTCCTCGTTAGCCTTCTTGGTATCAGCGAGCTTCTGGAGCTGTCTTTCTATTACCTCATCCTCTATTTTCTCGAAGAGCAATTCAGGCTCACCGAGCTGGGTACCAGCCTTGAGCAAATCTGTGCTGCCGAGCTGAGTCCACTCGAAGTTAGGCATATTGATCATCTTGCGGAGTTTCTCAGAAGAGAATGGCAAGAATGGCTCGAAGGCGATGGCGAGGTTGGCTACCAGCTGCAGGGAGATGTTCAGGATGGTCTCCACACGCTTAGGATCGGTCTTCCAAACCTTCCAAGGCTCACACTCTGTGATGTATCTGTTACCGATACGTGCCAGGTTCATAGCCTCTTTCTGAGCCTCGCGGAACTTGAATACGTTAAGATACTGCTCTACCTTCTCCTTCACGTCCTTAAACTCAGCGATAGCCTTCTCATCTACCTCCTGCAATTCACCGCAGGCAGGAACTACGCCGCCCCAATACTTCTTGGTGAGCTGGAGGGCACGGTTAACGAAGTTACCGTAAACGGCAACCAACTCAGAGTTGTTGCGCTCCTGGAAATCCTTCCAGGTAAAGTTGTTGTCCTTGGTCTCAGGCGCATTGGCTGTCAATACATAGCGCAATACATCCTGCTTGCCTGGCAAATCTACGAGATACTCGTGCAACCATACAGCCCAGTTGCGGGATGTTGAAATCTTATCATCCTCCAGGTTCAGGAACTCGTTGGCTGGTACGTTGTCTGGCAAGATATAGTCGCCGTGAGCCTTCAGCATAGTAGGGAAGATGATGCAGTGGAACACGATATTGTCCTTACCGATGAAGTGAACAAGACGGGTTTCAGGATCCTGCCACCACTTCTGCCATGTTCCCCACTTTTCTGGATGAGCATCGCAAAGCTCCTTGGTATTTGAGATGTAACCGATAGGTGCATCGAACCAAACGTAGAGCACCTTTCCATCTGCACCCTCTACTGGAACAGGAATACCCCAATCCAAGTCGCGTGTCATCGCACGTGGCTGAAGATCCATATCCAACCAGCTCTTGCATTGGCCGTAAACATTGGTACGCCACTCCTTGTGACCTTCCAGAATCCACTTCTTCAACCAATCCTGATACTTGTTCAATGGAAGATACCAGTTCTTGGTAGGCTTCTTTACGAGACCATGACCAGGGTTGTTCTTGTTGGTAGGGTTGATGAGCTCCTCAGGAGAGAGGGTAGCACCACATTTCTCGCATTGGTCGCCATAAGCACCCTCTGCACCACAGCGAGGGCAAGTACCCACGATGTTACGGTCGGTAAGGAATTCGCCTGTTACCTCGTCGCAGAACTGCTCCTCTACCTTTTCTTCCAATACGCCCTTGTCATAGAGTGTGCGGAAGAAGTCTGAAGCAAACTTATTGTGAGTAGGCGAAGTGGTACGGCTGTAAATATCAAAAGAGATACCGAAGTCCTCGAAACTCTTCTTGATGAGGTTATGATAGCGATCAACCACCTCCTGTACGGTAATTCCCTCTTTCTTGGCACGGATAGTAACAGGTACACCATGCTCATCGCTACCGCCGATGAAGACAACATCCTGCTTCTTGAGGCGGAGATAGCGAACATAGATATCGGCTGGCACGTATACACCTGCCAGGTGACCGATGTGCACACCACCGTTGGCATAAGGCAAAGCCGCAGTCACGGTAGTACGTTTAAAGTTCTTTTGTTCCATATTAGCTAATATATTTTTGTTATTTGGCTGCAAAATTACAAAAAATGTTGGAGATAAGAAAGAATTATCGTCGCTTTTTCTTACTTGTATATATAATAAGGTGTAAAAAGCTGGGTTCTTTAGTGTTTTTATAGTAAGGATAGCGTAGGGCAGGATACAAAAAAAAGGCCCTTCGCATCTCTGCAAGAGCCTCCCATCTTGTACATTGCCATCAGACTCCTCCCTGATAGGACTGTACCTAATTATTATCATTTACTTTTTCTAAGAACTTATTCGTTCTGACAACTTATGTTGTTGACCTTTTACAATCTAATTACCTTAGTATGTAGAAAACTTCCTCCTTATATATTTTTATCTATAGAGAGATTTCTTACATTACGTTCATATAGGCGATAACGGCTAACTCTGCAAGAAGAATTACGAAACCAATCTTCTTTACTGCGTCTGTAATTTAAAAAATGCAATCCATAATCTTAATGGTTTTGTTGTTAATAATTAAACTAGCGTTCTTTTTACGTTTGCAAAAGTAATGCATTTTTTATCCGATATGGGATAATTTTTATTAGAATTAGTGATTTTTGTCCTTTTGCATATATCTTCTTTATGATTATAAATGTCCTCTTTCTGCCCAATCGCCTCTGTCGAGGGTTCTGTATCCCACGGCTTCTGCTATATGGTCAGGCTTAATCTGTTCACTTCCTGCCAAATCAGCAATGGTTCGTGCCACTTTCAGTATTCTGTTATAGGCTCTGGCTGACAAAGAAAGCTTCTCCATTGCCATTCGGAGCAGTTCGATACCTTGTTCGTCGGGTTCGGCAAACTGATGAATCATTCTTTCGGTCATCTGGGCGTTGCAATGGATGCCTTTATAATCTTTGAATCTTTCGGCTTGAACTTCTCTTGCCTTGATGACTCTTTCTCTGATCTTGGCACTTGGCTCACCTGGTGCTGCCTTCGATATGTCCTGGAAAGGAACGGGACTGATTTCGCATTGGATGTCGATGCGGTCGAGTAACGGACCCGAAATCTTGTTCATGTATCTTTGAATCTGGCCTGGCGTGCAGACACAGCGATGTGTCGGATCACCATAATATCCGCATGGGCAAGGGTTCATACTTGCCACAAACATGAATGAACATGGGTAATCTGTAGAATATTTCGCTCTGCTGATGTTGATATGGCGGTCTTCCAATGGCTGGCGGAGTACTTCCAGAGTGGTTTTATTGAACTCCGGAAGTTCATCGCAGAACAGAACGCCATTATGGGCGAGCGATATTTCTCCCGGTTGTGGTGAAGTTCCTCCGCCTACCAGAGCCACTTGAGAGATGGTATGGTGAGGAGACCGGAACGGGCGTTGGGAAATGAGTGATACATTCTTGCCCAGTTTGCCTGCAATGGAGTGAATCTGTGTTGTTTCCAGACTCTCAGATAGCGTGAGGGGAGGAAGAATGGACGGCAAACGTTTTGCCATCATCGACTTTCCGGAACCTGGAGGACCTACCATAATCAGGTTGTGTCCGCCAGCCGCAGCCACTTCGAGCGCTCTTTTCACGTTCTCTTGACCGCGGACGTCGGCATAATCGTATTCACAATGTGTCTGGTTATCGTAAAATTCCTTGCGGGTGTCAACGATTGTAGGAGAAGGATTGCTTCTGTCGCTCATGAATTGTATGACTTCGAAAAGCGTTTTCATGCCGTAAACCTCAAGGTTGTTTACGACAGCCGCTTCCCGAGCGTTCTGTTCCGGCACAATCAGTCCCTTAAAGTGCTCTGCTCTTGCTCTGATGGCTATCGGTAGGGCACCTTTGATAGGCTGGAGCGTACCGTCAAGGCTCAGCTCGCCTACCATCATGTACTCTTTCAGATGATCTTCGGGAATGTTGTTGTTGGCGCCTAGAAGTCCGATTGCAAGCGGCAAGTCGAAACTGCTGCCCTCTTTCCTGAGGTCAGCTGGAGCCAGATTGATAGTGATGTCGGCTATCGGAAATTTGAAGCCGCTATACTGGAGAGCTGCTGAAATTCGGTTACGGCTCTCTTTGACCGCCTCGTCGCCTAAGCCTGTGAGGTGGTACATGACGCCTCTGTTGAGGCTTACTTCTACGGTTACAGTAGTTACTTCTAGTCCGTTAACTGCTGCACAATATGTCTTTACTAACATATAGGCGTGCTTTTTATGGGTTCTTGACTAGCTCGAAAGTATTTATTTTAGCAGTTGGTCGAGCTTATTGTAAAGCTCTTGCTTTTTCATGCCTCGGGCGATGATTTTACCATTTTGAAGTATGATGTTGTCAGGAAGGTTTTCCAATCCCAACTTCTTCAAGGTCTTGTCTTCCAGCATTTCGCCGTTGCAGATGATAGGGCATGCGATAGAGTCGCGCTTGATGTTGTTCTTGCATTCGCTCTTGCTGGCATCCAGACAGAAAGCCATCAGCTTAAGCTTGCCGTTCGATTTTTTCTGCCGGCTCTTCAGTTCGCGCTGCATGTCCTGGCTGTCATAGTTATAGGTAGCCCAGGTGTAGATTACGGCAACCGGAGCGCTGCTCATTTCTGTACTAGAAACGAGTTTTCCGTTGATATCGTATGCTGTAAATGAAGGCAGGGTTGCACCGGTGCCTACATTCTTCATGGTTTCTGCCAACTGCTTCATCTTAGCCAACTGTCCGTTTTTAGGCTGTTCCTTCTCTACGATATTGATGAGTGAGAGCGCCTTGCGGTAATCAGGTTGTATAGAAGTGATGAAGTATTTTCTGATCAGATAGATGCTGCACACAGAATTCGGATGTTCTCTGACGAAGTCTTCAGCATGCTTTTTAGCCTCAGGTGGCGTATCTTTCAGGATGTTCTGGCGGAATTTTGTCATCAGTTCGTTATCCTCGGTTCCGCTTACCTCCATTTCCTTAAGGTGCGAAGCATCTGCCTTGATCTCTACTGATTTGCCCGATTTTGCGAAGATAGGCTGCTCAGAGAAATTAGGGAAAACAAGCATAATGGTAAAATCTTCCTTACATTCGGTTTCGAAAGTGAAACGGCCGCCTTCTACCTTGATGGTGTCAACGCCTTCGAAGCCCCCGTCAGGACTGTATACATAAAACTCGCCTTGATTCATATTGAGAAATTTGCCTTCAAACTTGAAATGCCCACTGCTAACACCACATGATGTTAAGACCAGCGTAATGAATAAAATGAGGATGTAAGCAAATTTTTTCATAAGGAAAAACTTTAAGGTGCCGCGAGCGGGACTCGAACCCGCACAGCCATTACTGGCCAAGGGATTTTAAGTCCCTCGTGTCTACCAATTCCACCATTGCGGCATGGTAAACGTTAAGAGTTGAGCGGAAAACGGGACTCGGACCCGCGACCCCAACCTTGGCAAGGTTGTGCTCTACCAACTGAGCTATTTCCGCGTTATGTGGGTGCAAAGGTAATGCTATTTCTTTAAATCTCCAAACGATTTACATTTTTTAAGATAAGAAAGCGCCATTTTTTTTCGTTTGCCCTCCATTTCTGCTTAGTTTCCCACGTATATATCGGTTCCTTGGCCGCCGTAGGTTACCCGATATTGCATCAGCGGCTTGTCGCTTTTGCTCTTTCCGCCGCTTGTGATGGTTCCGTTTTCCAGGCTGTAGATGCGTTTGCATTTGTCGCAAATTACCGATTGGCGGTTGCCGGTCCATTCCAGCGGATAGTTGGTGCCGCCATATTGTTCCAGACAGTTGGGGCATTGGCGGTCCCAGGCTACAGGTCCGCTGAAGTTTGTAAGTCCCATGATGAAGCCATTCTTCCTGGCATCTTTAGGGTCGTTTCCCGCTCCCAAATAGGTATAGTTGGCATAATTCTCCTTGGCTGTAGAGAGGATGATGGTTTCCGTCTGGTTTTTCCCATCGTTTAATGTAGAATAGATATTCCAGGCTCCTTTCACCTTTTTGGCGCTAACCATCGTGTAGACGCCCGTTCCGTTGAGGGCTGTTTCCAGACTTGTGCCCGGATGGTATTGTGACTTGAAATAGAACTGGCAGGGATATTTGGTGCTGATGCTGTTTTCTGCATCGCACGAACAAAGTAAGAGCATAGCTATTCCAGCCATGCTCTTCACCTTATTATATATATATACCTTATTATATATGCTATTCTTCATGCAGAAACCTTTCTGTCTTTATTTCAGAAGATTCTTCTCGGCATTCTCCATGCGCTCGAAGTGGAACTCAGAGAGGGTCTGCTCCAACAGCGCCTGAATCTTGTCGTTGCAGAGATTGCCGATGCTGCCTTCGTGAGTATGATGAATATCCTTGTTTGGCTTGAATTCGCCAGCCTCGATTTCCAGTCCTACCTTCTTGTAAGCATCGCGGAATGGCATGCCGTTGGCTGCAAGCTGGTTCACTTCTTCTACTGAGAACATAGGGTCGTAGCGAGGATCGTCAAGAATATGCTCGTTCACCTCCATCTTGTTGATGATGTAGGCAGCCATCTGCAGACAGTCTTTCAACTCGTCGAAGGCAGGGAGGAACACTTCCTTGATAATCTGGAGATCGCGGAAATAGCCTACTGGCAGGTTGTTCATGATGAGCATTACCTGCTGTGGAAGGCTCTGGAGCTTGTTGCTCTTGGCGCGAATCAACTCGAATACGTCTGGATTCTTCTTGTGTGGCATGATGCTCGAACCGGTGGTGCACTCCTTAGGCAATTTCACGAAACCGAAGTTCTGACAGTTGAACATACAGGCGTCGAAAGCCATCTTTGCCAAAGTTCCTGCCACGGTAGCCATGGCAAAAGCCACGTTGCGCTCCATCTTTCCTCTGCCCATTTGTGCATAAACCACATTATAGTCCATGCTGTCGAAACCGAGAAGTTCGGTGGTCATGGTGCGGTTCAATGGGAATGAACTTCCATAGCCGGCAGCGCTACCCAATGGGTTGCGGTTGGTCATGCGGTAAGCAGCCTGAAGGAAGAGCATGTCATCGGCAAGTCCTTCAGCATAAGCGCCAAACCAGAGACCGAATGATGAAGGCATAGCCACCTGCAGATGGGTGTAGCCCGGCATCAGCACGTCCTTATACTGGTTGCTCTTCTGAATCAGCTCGTCGAAGAGAATCTTCACGGCGTCCACAATCTCCTTCAATTCATGACGGGTGAAGAGTTTGAGGTCTACGAGAACCTGGTCGTTGCGTGATCTACCCGAATGAATCTTCTTGCCCATGTCGCCCAGTTTCTGGGTGAGCATCAGTTCTACCTGGGAATGAACGTCTTCCACGCCGTCTTCTATTACGAATTCGCCCTTGTCGGCGATGGCGTAGATGTTTTTCAGTTCGGCAAGGAGCTGGGTGAGTTCATCTTTCTCCAGGAGTCCGATGCTTTCGAGCATGGTGATGTGTGCCATACTGCCCAGCACGTCATACTTGGCGAGATAGAGGTCGAGTTCGCGGTCTCTTCCTACGGTGAATCTTTCAATTTCCTTGTTTACTTCGAAGTTCTTTTCCCAAAGTTTATGTGCCATAATTTCTTTATTTATTAATCCTGGTAAGGAATCATCGCAAGCGCATCAGCAATTTTTTCGATGCCTTCCTGCAATGGCTTCTTCACCATACCCTTGATAAACATGTTAAGTTCTGCCTTGATGGTGAGTTTCATTTTGCATGAGAACTCGCCTGTAGGGAGCAGCTGAATCCAGAAGTTGAAAGGAACAGGGCTGTTTTCTGTTTCAAACTTGATGGTTTTAGGCTCCTCGCGGTCGATGATGCGCATCTTGATTTCACCCACCATAGGTGCTGTGATAGAGATGCTGTCGCTATCAAACTTGAGGTCCTTCAGCTTTTCCATTTCCTTTCTCTTGTCTTCCGGAATCTGGTCTTTCACCTGCTCGAATCGGTCTTTGAGCATCTGCAGGTTGTTCAGATCGCTCAATGTACGGTAAACAGATTCCTGTTTGTGAGGAATCTGTTTGATATTACTTTCGAATGTACTTGTACTCATTATTGATGGGTCAGCTTGATTACTTCTTCCAGTTAGCTGGGTCCTTGCGCCACTCGTGGAGCAGCTCTACGTCTTCCTGTTTGATATAGCCAGTCTCCAGAGCCTCTGCCACTACGTGCTCATAGTCGGTCAAAGTAACCAGCTTTACGTTAGCATCAGCAAAAGCCTTCTCGGCGATAGGGAAACCATAGGTATAGCTAGCTACCATGCCCACAATCTCGTTGCCGTTCTTGCGGAGAGCCTCTACTGCCTTGAGAGAGCTGCCGCCGGTAGAAATCAAGTCTTCTACTACCACAACCTTAGCCTTAGGGTCGAGCTGACCTTCGATGAGGTTCTGCATACCGTGATCCTTTGGTTTAGAACGAACGTATACGAAAGGCATGTTCAGTTCGTCAGCAACCAAAGCACCCTGCGCGATGGCACCAGTAGCTACTCCAGCTACAGCATCAGCCTCTGGGAACTGCTCCAGGATAGCGTGAACGAGCTCAAGCTTTACATAATTGCGGAGTTCTGGGAATGAGAGAGTCTTGCGGTTATCGCAATAGAATGGTGACTTCCAGCCAGAAGCCCATGTGAATGGATCATTAGGCTGCAACTTGATTGCTTTTACTTTCAATAACTTAGATGCGAATTCTTTCTTCAGTTTGTCCATAATCTTTAAAGGATTAAATTATTATTAATTATTTTGCAAAGGTACAATGATTTTTGCACACGGCGGCTATATTTAGGGTTAAAATGTTTTAACTCTCGGCAAAAAGGGCCTTTAGTCGTGTGCGAAACCTACAGTCAGCACGCTTATCTTCATCTTTCCGGCTGCTTTTATCAGGGTTTCCGCACAGGAGATGATGGTGGATCCGGTGGTGCATACGTCGTCGATGATGAGGATATGTTTGCCCTCAAGTTGCGTGATGGGGTGCTCGCCCTGCCCGTCATGATAGGTTGCTGCGGCTTCAAAAACCTGGCTCACGTTTTCCTGTCTTTCCTGCCGGTTCTTGTGGGTTTGGCTTTCGCTAAACTTTTTCCTTTTTACGGCATCCTTGATGATGGTCAGATGGGTGAGTTGCTGGATACCTTTGGCGATGAGAAGACTCTGGTTATAGCCGCGTTCTTTTTCTCGTTTTCGGGTGAGCGGGATGGGGATGATGGCGTCTATTCCGTCGAAGAACTGAATGCCTAACCCCTTCTTTGCCAGCATTCTGCCCAGATAGATTCCCATTTCAGGATGATGCATGTATTTCAGCTGGTAGACGGCTCTAGCCGATGTGGCATGGCTGATGTGATGGAAGAGAGCGCAGCAGCGTTCGATGGGAATCAGATGCCAGAAGAGTTTTGCCATCTCGTTGTCGTAGGGCTGTTTCCAGGTATCGGTTCCCGGCATGCGGAACAGACATTTTATGCATATCATCTCCTCCCCGCCAGCGAGCACATTTCCGCAGATGGCGCAGGTTCGGGGGAAGAATAAATCTAATATGTCTCTTAACAGGCTGGTACGCATGGCTTTACTCTCAATTTTGAGGTTTGGATATTGAACTTGATGCTTTGTTTTAGAATTCCTCTTCGAAATCGATGTCTCCCAGATCTTCTTCCTTCATCCGGTCGATGCATTTGTGGATAACCTCCATGCTGTATCCTCTTCCCAGGGCAAAGCGGATGAGTTTCATCGAGCGTTCATAGTCGTTCTTTGCCTTGATGGTTTTATATTTGTTTTTCATCAGGGGCAGGAGGGTTTCCATATACAGGTCGTCTTCAATCTCTTCGAAGATAGGGTCGGAGATGTCCTTCGGAATATGTTTCATCCACAGCGCCTGTTCCACCTTCCGGCGTCCCCACTTGTTGTATTTTATCTTGTCGTTGATAAAGAAGCGTGCGAAACGTTCATCGTCGATGAATTTCTTCTCGGTCAGGAATTCCATGTTTCTGGCGATGGCATCTTCGGGCAGTTCCCACTTCTTCATCTTGTCGATCATCTCTTGCGAGCAATGTTCGGCTTGGGTGCAGAGGGTGGTGAGCTTCAGGAGCGCCTGTTGCTCGGTCATCGGCTTTTTATACTTTGAACTTTGAGATTTGAACATGATAATTTTACTTTGAACTTTGAGATTTGAACATTGAACTTTATGATTTGCCGGCTCGCATCATTCTCTGCTTTCCGAAGGCATCTTCCTTTGTATCAATAGCTTTAAAACCCAATCCTTCCAGCATTTCCCTTGTTTCTTTTTCGTAGATAGGATTGATTTCGAAGTATAATGCACCTCCGGATTTGAGGGCAGAAGAGGCATATTCGGCGATGACCCTATAGAACTTCAGAGGCTCTTCATCGGGCACGAAGAGGGCGATTCCGGGTTCGTGTTCCAACACATTCTTCTCCATATCCGCTTTCTCCTTTTCGCAGATATATGGGGGATTGCTCACGATGATGTTCCATCTTCCGGTATCCGATGTTTCCGCCAATTTCAGGGCATCTTGATATTCTATTTTTACGTTACCGGCATCCAGAAGCGCAATATTTCCCTGTGCTATCTTCAAGGCATTTTCCGAAATATCCCAACCCGTAACCTCCGAGCCGCCGATGTCCAGTCCCAGCGTAATGGCGATGCAGCCCGAACCCGTACAGATGTCCAGGATGCGGATGGTATTTTCTTCCTTCTCTCCTTCCGTAATCCCTTTGTTTTCAGTCGCATCTTTTTTTATCCACTCGCAGAGTTCCGCCGTTTCGGGTCTCGGAATCAGCACGCCCGGCTCTACATGGAAGGTTCTTCCTGCAAAGTCAGCTTCGCCCAGAACATACTGTACAGGTTCGCCTTTTTGCAATCTTCTGATAATTTCTTCCAGTTTTCTTTCTTCATCTGCAGATAATTCATTAACTTTGCCGCAGATTATGTCGGTCAGCGTCATTCCGTACTTCACATCGAGCACGGTGCGGACGATAGCCTGTGCTTCGCCCGCCTCATATAGAGGGGTAATGGATTGCCAAAGTTGTTGATACGTTTTCATCTCTAAATCGTATATTATGATTTGAGAGCAAAGGTACGACATTTTATCGAAAAGTAAGTAAAAAACGAAGAAAAGTTTTAGATATGGAACAAAATAATGTTTCTTTTCAGAATGTGAAGACGGGCGAACCGTTGTCGCAAAAGGAAATAGACGAAATGTTTATGCGCCGCTGTCTGCAGCTGGCGAAAAACGGAAGAGAGAATGCCAAACCCAATCCGATGGTGGGAGCCGTTATCGTGAGTGGGGATGGTAGAATCATCGGCGAAGGCTATCATGTAAGATGCGGAGAAGGGCATGCTGAAGTCAACGCCTTTGCATCTGTTAAGCCCGAGGATGAGCATCTATTAAGCCAAGCTACCATCTATGTGAGTCTCGAACCCTGCTCTCATTACGGCAAGACGCCGCCTTGCGCCGATTTGATAGTAAGAAAAGGAGTAAAGCGATGCGTTTGCGGCTGCGTAGATCCCTTTGCCAAGGTTCAGGGCCGCGGTATCCGCAAGATTCGCGAGGCAGGCATCGAAGTAACAGTAGGCGTTCTGGAGGCGGAATGTCTCGAACTCAACAAGCGCTTCATCACCTTCAACACCCATCAGCGCCCTTACATCATCCTGAAATGGGCGCAGACCGCGAATGGCTTTCTTGACAACGGGGGTAGGGGTATGGCTATTTCCTCGCCTTTCACCAAGATGCTCTCCCACAAGTTGCGTGCTGAGAACGATGCCATCCTCATAGGCCGCGTAACCGATGAGCGCGACCACAGTCAGCTCAACGTTAGAGATTGGAGCGGCAAGGACCCGATGCGCCTGGTCATCGACCGTCATCATCCTTGTTTCGAAGGTCTGGATTTCTCACGGGGCAAGACGGAAGTGTTGCAGCAAATCATGCAGTACTTATATAATAATAAGGTGCAGTCGCTGATAGTAGAGGGAGGCGCCATCACCCATCAGGCATTCCTCGATGCTGGACTTTGGGATGAAATCAGGGTAGAAACGTTGTTGTCCACATCTGTGGAAAACTCCGTAACTTCTGGAACGCCAGCGCCTATGCTTCCTCATAACGTCCGGTTAATCAGCCATGAGGCGTATGATGGAAATGTTATCAACACCTACGAGCGGATGTAATCTTCTCATAGATTTGCTTTTCCCTTCGGCCAGCGATTTTCAATTCACAGATGACACAGATTTAGTGGCGTATGCCCAATTCAACATTTAACATTCAACACTTAACATTCAAAAAAATGAGTAACAGATTTACATCGCGTCTGAGCGATGACGACGATTTCAAGCGAGACGAACTGATACGTAAGATTGAGCATTCGGTAGAGCAGATGACGCTCTCAGAACTGGAAGCCCTGTCCTACGATATGTTTACCAAGGGTTATATGGAGGATTATTAGATTCCTGTTTTAACATAAATAGCTTCGAAGACTGATGCAAGTACTTACGAAAGCCGATAAATAATGAGGTTTCTGTCCAACAATTAGACGCCGGTGTCTAATTGTTGGACAGTTTGTTTAATGAGGGTTTTTATTTAATGGCTTGATTATCAGGAGAAATGCTGTTTTGGCACGGCTCTTGTCCTTATCATGCCAAAATGAAGAAGATTATGAAAAGAACAGGAATATTAATAGGATGGCTGGTCTGGACGGCTGGCGCCTCGGCACAGAGCTGGAGCCTTGACGACTGTATGAAATACGCCGTGGAGCACGCTACGGAGGTGAAGCGGGAGGTGGTGAATGCCCGCCAGCGCAAGCAGGATTACCAGCATGCTGTGGCAGGATTCCTGCCTACCGTTACGGGCGGCGTGCAGGGACAGTACGCCTGGGGACGAAACATCGACCCGGAAACCAATACTTATAATAATGTAACGACATTCAACAACTACTATCAGCTTTATGCCGAACTGAATGTCTTCGACGGTTTCGCCACCATCAACGCCTTGAAGCAGGCTAAATTGAGCCGGGATTATTCAGCCACGGCGATGCAGAAGATTCAGGACGACCGAGCCATCGACGTGATGCAGAAATATGTGGATGCTGCCTATGCTGAGGCTAGCATTCAGATAGCAAGCGAGAAACTGAACGAAAGCAAGCGGATGCTGGCGAAGATGAAGCGTCTGTATGAACTGGGCGAGAAGGGACGCCCGGATGTGGTGCAGATGGAATCGCAGGTGGCAGAAGATGAATACAATCTTACGCATCAGGAGAATGTGGCAAAACAGAGTCTGCTCGCCTTGAAATCCGCGATGAATTTTCCGGTGGATGAAGAGCTGAAAATTCTGATTAAAGAGAAGCAGAATTTGAAGTTAACGTCTGATAATAAAGAGGTTTCTGAATCTGGAGTAAACTACGAAACCGTTTACCAGGCCTTCCAGCATATTTCTCCCGATTTGAAGTCGGCAGAATACGAAGTAGAGCGGGCACGGTATGATTACAAGATTGCAAAAGGCAGATTGCTGCCATCACTCTCTCTCGGTGGTGGCATTTCTACCAATTATTATAAGAATCTCTCTCAGAAAGGGCAATACGATGGGTTTGCCTCGCAGTTTCACAACAACCAGGGCGAATACCTCGCATTGACCCTTTCCATACCTATTTATAATAGCGACCGATGGCACAGCGTGAAGAAGGCACGCAACGACTGGCAACTGGCACAGGTGAACCTGGAGGAAACCCGTCGCAAGCTTCACGACCAGATAGCCCAGGCGGTAATGGATGCAGAGGGTTACGCCAAGGAGTTGCATCAGATGCAGAAGAAGGTGGCCTCAGATTCGCTCGCCTATCACATGTCGAGCCGGAAGTTTGAAGAAGGAATGCTTTCCACCTTCGACCTTCATACCGCAGCCCAGACGCTTCTGGAAAGCAGAATCAAGGAACTCCAGATGCAGATGCTGCTCATTATCAAACAGAGGCTGGTTGCTTATTACCAAGGAGAAAATTTAATAAGATAAATTATGGATATAAAGATAGAAAAGAAAAAATATCTCGTGCCTCGCAAGTATTGGGCATGGATTGGCGGAGGAGCGGTTTTGATCGCAGTCCTCATTTGGTTGGGATTGAGCAATTTCTCTTCCACCCTGAAGGTGGATAGGAAGGGATTGAGCATCGGAACCGTGGAGAAGGCGCAGTTCAACGATTATGTTTCGGTGGATGGACAGGTGGTTCCTATCTCCGTGGTGCAGATCAGTTCAGAGGAAGGCGGTATTGTTCTGGAGAAAGTGGTGGATGAAGGTGCCCACGTAAACAAGGGTGATGTGATCGTGAAACTGAGCAATTCGAATCTCGACCTGGAGATTCTGAATGCCGAAAGCGAACTTGCCGAAAAGCAGGACATGCTTCGCAACACCCAGATTTCGATGGAGCAGGACCGCCTGAACAATAGCAACGAGGAACTGTCGCTTTCGCAGGATGTTATTACCAAGCGCCGTTCCTATCAGCATCAGGCGGCGTTGCACAAGGAAGAACTCAATTCGCGCGAGGAGTATCTGAAGGCAAAGGAAGATTACGACCTTGCCGTCAAGAAGCATGCGCTCATCAACAAGCGATTGAAGAAAGATGCACAGCTCCGCCGTTCGCAGATGGATCAGATGGGCGATAATCTGGAAGCCATGCAGAAGAATGTGCAGCTGGTTCGCCAGCGCAAGGAGAAACTGAATATCCGCAGCACCATTTCGGGCGAAATCGGCTTGCTCGATGTGGAGCTGGGACAGAGCATCCAGGCTGGACAGAAGATTGGAGTCATCAACGATCTCAGCGATTTCAAGGTGCAGGCGCAGGTGGATGAGCATTACATCGACCGGGTAAAACCGGGACTTACTGCCACTTTCGACCAGAACGGCAAGCATTATCTCCTGCAGGTCCGCAAGGTTTATCCCGAGGTAAGAGACGGCAGGTTCCGTATCGACTTCATCTTCAAAGGCGTTCGCCCTGGCAACATCCGAACCGGTCAGACTTATTATGTAGATTTGCAGCTCGGTCAGTCGAAGCAGGCAATAATTATCCCTAAAGGCACGTTTTATAGTGTAACGGGCGGTCAATGGATTTTTGTTTTAGACAAGAGTGGCAAGAAGGCTTATCGCCGAAAGATCACCATCGGTCGCCAGAATCCTCAGTATTATGAGGTGATTGAAGGCTTGGAGCCAGGTGAGCAGGTTATCGTTAGCGGCTATGAAGCCTATAAGGACAATGATGTATTAGTTTTTAATTAGTAGTGATTAGTTAGTAATGATTAACTAGTAGTGATTAGTGATAAATTGGGCTAACGCCCTTGAAACAGGATATTGATATGAATCATATTATTAACGCATTCAAGAATCTGCCTCGAAGAGGCCAGCACAATTTCGTGAAGATATTGTGTCTCTCGCTCGGATTGGCAATCAGTTCGGTAATTATTGCCGAGATTTATTTCGAGCAGACTTACGATACGTACTTTCCAGGATGGGAAAGGACGTATCTGATTTCGGAAGTGGGTACTAACCATGGCGAAACCATGGAGTTTACCAATACTTCAGGAGCCACCGCCCAAGGTGTAAAGCAATATGCGCCTATGGTGGAAGCTGCTACCAGTACTCTCTATTTTTATGATGATGCCCAATGCAAGATGGAAGACCAGAACATCATTTCTGCCAATATTAGGATGGCAGACAGTTGTTTCTTTGATGTCTTTCCACAGAAGATATTGATAGGCAAGGCTAAACAGATTTTATCCCAACCTTTGTCCTGTCTCATCGATTCAGAAACGGCAGCAAAGATTGGTGGTAATGTTGTAGGTAAGCATTTCACGCTTTCTAATTATCCGGGAACCACTTTTACCATCTATGGTGTTTTCGAAACGTTTCCCTGGGGTTCTTCCTTTCATGGTACGCAGATGATTCTGTCGAGGTGTAGTGTGCCATACGTATATTCCTACGATGGCAGAGGCCAATGGGTGGGAAATGATTCCTATAGGTCCTACATCCGGTTGGCAAAGGGGCATGAGGCAAAAGAACTCAAGCCTTACGTGAATAAGATGCGAGAGGATCATTTCCCTTTGAAGGAGATGAAGAATATGGGAATAGAACTGAACTATGATTTCACGGTATTGAGCGATGTTTACACCCAAAATCCTTATATCAAGAAGATGGGATGGATTATGGGAATTATCGCTTTTGTCCTCCTCTTCACTTCTGTGATGAACTATCTGCTTATCATCGTGGGAAATCTCGTGGGTCGTTCTCGCGAAATGGCTGTCCGTAAGTGCTATGGTGCCGAATCGAAGAACATTCATGCCATCATTTTCTCTGAGGCTTTGGTGCATGTGGGGCTGTCGGTTGTTCTTGCTGCAGGTCTTGTATTCCTTTGCAAGGGAACCATCGAAAACTTCCTCTCTGCTCCGGTAAGCACGTTGGTGCTTAATCGTGGCAGTTGGATATTGGTAGCTATCTGTATTCTGGTACTACTGGTTGGCGGCTTGCTGCCAGGTTGGCTTTACAACAGGATTCCTGTAGCCATCGCTTTCCGTGGTTATAATGAGAATCGCAACCGATGGAAACTTGGTTTGCTGGGCATCCAGTTCGTTATCTCTGGTTTGCTGTTCAGTTTGCTTTACATCGTGAATGGTCAATACCAGTTGATGTTGGGGCTCAATCCTGGGTATGATTACGGTCATGTAGCGATTGTTTCGATAGATGCCAGCAATAGAGATCAGCGCAACCAATGTCTGGCAGAAATCAGACGGATGCCGAATGTCAAGGATTGCAGTTCGACTTTTAATGTTCCGCTCGATGGGTATAATCGTAGTGGAAATATGGTTGGAGTACCTAGCGACGAGAAGAATACCTTTAATATCATGGAGATGTCGGGAGTGGACGACAATTTCTTCAAGATGATGAATATTCCTATCGTTCAGGGTTCTTTCTTTACGGAAAGAAATGACAGTTGCCGACAGGTTATTATTGATGAACGAGGTGCTGAGAAACTCATCAAAACGTGGCATTGGAAGGATGGCGTAGTTGGCAAGCAAATTACCTGTACAGGACATGATGATGGGAAAGGACATAATAATATCTTTACCATTTGTGGCGTGTGCAGGAATATTCGCTGGGGTGCTGTGGAAACCGGGGGTGATGGAATGAATGAATTTCCTGACTTGTATTTCTATTCAGCCAAGACGGCTTACTACATGTTGGTTAAGTTTAAAGAACTAAGGGATGAATCGTTGTCAGAGTTGCAATCGAAGGTGCAGGCGATGTATCCGAACAATAAGGTCATCGTGAAGAGTTATGCTTCAGAATTGGCTAACCAGTACGCTTCCCAGCTCAATTTCCGCAACGGAATCCTGGTAGCCGGCATCGTAACGATGATTATCGCCCTCTTCGGATTGGTGGGTTATACGAGTGATGAGGTGAACCGCCGCCGTAAGGAGATAGCGATAAGGAAGGTGAACGGGGCGAAGGTGAAGGATATTCTTCGCATCTTCCTCAAGGACATTATAAAGATAGCTTTGCCTTGCATCATCGTGGGCGACTTGGGGGCTTGGCTGATAGCCCGACAATGGCTCATGTCGTTCAGCGAGAAGATTACGATGACGCCTTTGCTGTTTATCGGCGTTACCATCATCTTGCTCGTCATCATCGGGCTTTCCGTCATCATCAACTGCTACAAGGTGGCGAATAGTAATCCTGTGAAGTATCTCAAGGATGAATAAGTCTCCCACAAATTTTCACAGATGACACAGATTTAAGGGCGTATGCCCAAATTAAACATTAAACATTAGAAGAAATGATAAAAGTAGAGAATCTTTGCAAGTCATTCCGCACAGAAGATGTGGAGACGATTGCTTTAAATAATGTATTTTTCACAGTAGAAGACGGCGAGTTTGTCGCCATTATGGGACCATCAGGTTGTGGCAAATCCACTTTACTCAATATCCTTGGATTATTGGATAACCCAACTTCGGGAAAATATTTCCTGGGTAATCACGAGGTGGCAAACCTGAAGGAAAAGGAGCGCACGGATGTGAGAAAGGGAGAAATCGGTTTTGTGTTCCAGAGCTTCAATCTGATAGATGAATTGAATGTAGAGGAGAACATCGAGCTTCCTCTTACTTACCTCAACATTCCGAAGGCGGAGCGTAAGGCAAAGGTGCAGGCGATTATGAAGCGAATGGCCATCAGTCATCGTGCCAAGCATTTCCCTCACCAGCTTTCTGGTGGTCAGCAGCAGCGAGTAGCCATCGCCCGTGCCGTGGTCTTCGGTCCGAAGCTCATCCTTGCCGATGAGCCTACGGGTAACCTCGATTCCAAGAATGGAGCTGAGGTGATGCATCTGCTTACCGAGCTGAACCACGAGGGCACCACCATCGTCATGGTAACGCATAATGAGCACGATGCCAAGATAGCCCATCGCACCATCCGTCTGTTTGATGGACAGATTGTGGAGGCGGAGGGCAATCAGCTTTAGTGCTTCTGTCACTTCTGAGGGGCATCCGATGCTTTGTTAGAAGAGAAAAGTCATAAATCGCTTGGTGTTAGCCTCTTTCTGCTTCAGCTCTTCTTCCATTCTCTGTATTGCCATCTTGAAGAAGAAGCGGATGAGGTGCTCGTCGGTTGCTTCCGTACGAATCATACGGAGGACAGAAATGTATTCCTGTCGGGCTTCGGATGGGATGATGAGGAGAGGATGATTCAATCTTAAGAGAATGTAGTTGCTGATGAGTCGTCCTGTTCTTCCATTCCCATCACGGAACGGATGGAGATATTCGTAGAAGCCATGGAAGCGGGCGGCAAGAATCATGGGATGAACGGCTGCTGAAACGATGGCTTTTTCGGTAGATTCCAACAGTTTGGGAATTCTGGCGATGAGTTCTTCGTGGTCGCCAAATACCGTGTCGCCTGCAGCCATGTCCGTGGTGGTGTATTCGCCCGGAATAGCTTCTGGAGAACGATAGGAAAGCGTATGGCTGGTAACCCGCCTGTTGATTTCTTTCAGAAGATTCTCGTCGAGTGGATGCTGCGTGTTTTGCATCATGTACTCGAAGGCTTCGAAGTGGTCAAGCATTTCGAAAGCCTCGAAAAGAGTCTTTCCGGCAGGAATCATCCCTAATCCTTTCTCCTTCAGTTCCCGGGTATCATCTACGGAGAATGAGTTGCCTTCAATGGCGCACGAATGGGTAGAGAAGAGTACTTCATTATATTTGATGTACTCTTCTCTATCCATTTTATTGATGATAAGGGTTTGATATTTGCGTCTCAAATCCTCGTATTCCTTGATTTCCTTTTCGAATGCCATAATCTTCTGTATTTGTGGGGACAAAGATACGATTTTTATGGATAAACACCAAACTTTTCTTTCAAAAAATGTGCTTATGTTATGGGATGATGATGCGGAAGGTGGTGATTCTCTGTGCCTTGTCCTGATGGAGCGAGAGGCTGCCGCCGCTTACTCGCATGATCTGGCGGGAGAGGGAGAGACCGATTCCGCTTCCTTCCGGCTTCGTGGTGAAGAACGGGATGAAAATGTGGGAGGCTACATCTTCGGGGATGAGACCGGCGTTGTTGCTCACGTCGATGATGATGGATTCCTGGACGTTGGCGTAGGCATGGAGATGGATAAATGCCTTCTTGCTTGCCGCGGATTGCAAATCCGCGGAGCGGCATTCCTGCTTGTCTTCTCTTTCCTTTTCCCTGAAAGCTTCTACGGCATTCTTCAGAAGATTCGTTACCACGTGAGAGAGGAGGCTCTCATCGGCGTAAACCAGCAAATCCTTGGGAGAAACTTCTATCTCTACTTCGTGGTTGCAGAGCAACGCCATCCTTTCCAGGAATGGTTCCACATAGAAAAGAGCAGGCTGAGGCTGGGGAACATGGGTGAAACGGCGATAGTTGTTGACGAAAGCCAACAGTTCTGTTCCTGTTTTGTGGATGGTTTCCAAGCCTTGCTTCAGGTCTTTATCCTCTGTAACCCGGGTAAGCAGAGTCTCGCTCAGCGAAGTAACCGGCGTGATGGTATTCATGATTTCATGGGTCAGCACACGAATCAGCTTGATCCATGAATCCACTTCCTGATTGCTCAGCTCGTGGCTCACGTCGCTCAGGGCGATGATGCGCACGTGCTTGTCTTTCAGCATGGCTTGCGTCTCATGCTTTGCCAGGTGTTCATCCTTCAGTTTCCCTTTTACCTGGTTCATGTGGGTAAGCACATCCGTATCAAGCAACCGGAGGGCTGCCTGATTATGTTGCAGGATGTTGTCGTGGCCATCCACCACCAGGATGCCCGTATCCACCGCATTCAGAATCTGCTCGTAATATTTCTCCCGATCTATTTGCTCCTCTCTCGTATGCTGCAGGAAAAGCTTGATGCGGTTGAGGGACTGGTGTAGAATATTATCTTTCTTAAACCTCTTCTCCGTAGGAAAATTGAAGGAGAAATCCCCATTATCTATCGCATCAAAAAGGAAGGTTACCTTCTTGATGTTCCGGCGATAGTGGCGGTAGAGGCGAATGTAACCCACTACAGCCACGAGCAAAAGCACGATAATTATAATTAGTTTATAATCCATATCGCTTAATTTTATTATAAAGCGTCTGGCGGGAAATGCCCAGTTTTGCGGCTACTACCGACAGATTTCCTTCACATTCCCTGATGGTTTTCTCTATCATTCGGCTTTCCATCTCGTCGAGCGTCTGAACCTCTTCTAGGGGCTTCTCTTTTCTCTGCTGGTTTCCGCCGTCAATATCTTCGGCAGAAATCATTCCGCCATCAGATAGAATCACGGCTTTCTCGATGGCGTGCTGGAGTTCACGGATGTTTCCGTACCATGGCAAACTGGTAAGTTTTTTCTCTGCCTCTTCCGAAAAACGGAGATTAAACTTATTATATAAATCGCCATATTGATGGAGGAATCTTTCTGCCAGCGGAACGATGTCTGATTTTCTCTGTCTCAGGGCAGGCAATTCCAGGTGGATGGTATTGATGCGATAGAGCAGATCCTCTCTGAATTCGCCATCGTTTACCATCTGCTGCAGGTTGCGGTTGGTGGCGCAAACCAGTCGTACGTTGATGGGAATCTGCTTACTTCCGCCCACTCTTACGATGCTTCTGCGTTGCAGGGCGGTAAGGAGTTTTGCCTGAAGACCGTAGGATAGGTTTCCTATCTCATCCAGGAAGATGGTGCTGCCGTCAGCAAGCTCAAACTTGCCCGGTTTATCCACCTTGGCATCGGTAAAAGCACCCTTCACATGACCGAAGAGTTCGCTCTCGAACAGGGTTTCCGTAATGGCTCCCATATCCACAGGCAGCATCTTTTTCCCACATCTTGTGGATAAACGATGTATCTCGTTGGCTAACACCTCTTTACCTGTTCCGTTTTCGCCTGTAATGAGGATGTTTGCATCGGTTGCGGCAACTTTTTCCACAATACTTCTCAAATTGTTCATAACTTCGCTATCTCCCCAATACATAGCGCTTTGCGCATCTTTTCCACCAGGTTTTCCACCTTTCCTGTTGATAACGTTATCCACAGCCCTGTTCTTATCCCTAGCCTCTACCAGCGTACGGATCATCTTCTCGTTTTCAAAAGGCTTCACGATGAAGTCGGCGGCACCTTCCTTGATGCCTGTTACGGCAAGTTGAATGTCGGCGTAGGCGGTAAAGAGTACCACTTCGGTTTTCGGGCTGAGGCTCTTGATTTCCCTGAGCCAGTACAGTCCTTCGTTTCCCGAATTGATTCCGCTGGAAAAGTTCATGTCGAGGAGCACCACGTCGGGGTGCTCCTCTCTCAGCTTGGCTGGGATGGAGTTAGGGTTGGCGATGGTGATGATGCCATCGAATATGGGTTCCAGCAGCATCCTTACCGTAGTAAGAATGTTGCGGTTGTCATCAACAATCAATATCGTTCCTTGTTTCTTAATCATGGTGCAAAGTTACGAAATATCATAGAAAAGTGGTAATGTTTGTCTAATAATTAGACGAAAAAATGCCGATAATGACGCCAAAAGTTGCTTTTCCGGCAGCTTTTGGCATCCTTATCGGCACTTGTTTATTCAAAATTCTGATTCCTGATGGGGAATTGCTTATCCTAAAAGGGGAATTACTTATCCTATAAAGGGGAGTTACAGCTCTATCGGAACCACTATCTTTATACTGAAGTTACGGCCCATATTGTAAACGCCTCTTCTGCCTGTAACCTGGTTTACGTCAAGATATTTCAGACGGCTCAGGTGGTTCTGGTAAGCACGGTTGGTAAGGTTCTCGCCCGAAAGATAGAGCGAGAGAAGGCGCTTGCCATGGAGCTTCACGTCGGTACCAGCATACATATTTAATAAGGTGTACGATGGCGTGGCGGTCTCCGTATCGTTGGCTGCGAAATAATGGTTCTGGCGGAGATTGCAATCCATCTGTAGCTTTACGAAGAGATGGTTGAAAGTCTTGCCGTCGCAGACAAACTCATACCTTACATCCGAAACCCAGCGAGGGGCTGGGGTGAATGGCAGATACTTTGATTCGGATGGCTGATGCAACTGAACCGAGTTGACATACGAGAAGGTGTTGCCGATATGCAGATGCTCCACAGGGTGGATGTCGATGCTCGCCTCACCACCCAGAATGCGGGCGTCGCCCGAAGTAAACTGATAGGCTGGCGTGTCGTCGATGAGGACAGGCTGATTGTTCTCATCTGCTAACTTCTCGCTGTAGATGTAATGGTTGATGCGATTGGCAAACAGCGAGAGCTCTGCCGAAATGATAGGCGAAGAATAATCCAGACCAAGGTCGAATTGCCAGCTGTTTTCCGGCTTCAGACTGGTATTTCCCAATTCGTATCGCTGGGTTCCCTCGTGCACACCATTCGATGATAATTCGCTGATGTTTGGAGCACGGAATCCTCTTGCCAGGTTCAGCTTCAGATTGAAATCGGGCAGGATTTCATAAGCCAATCCTATGCTTCCGGTTACTCCTTCAAAGCTGCGCTTAAAGGCCTGGAAGCGGAAAGAATCCGCCTCGCTGTGCAGATGGCGATGATCGTATCTGATGCCGCCGCTCAGGTTCAGTTTGCCTATCTCCTTGCTCACCGTGGCAAATACGCCATAATCGAAGAGATGATAGGCTGGAATCAGAAATTCAGAACCTTTATTAATCGACTGCTGCCACATACCGTTGATGCCCGTAGAGAACTTCCAGCCATTCATTTCCGGCGAGAGATAATGCAGGTCGTAATTCATGGTATGGAGCATGAAATCGAGTCCGCATTCCTTCGGATTCTCTTCCTCCTCAAACTCCTGACGGCGGTTCTGCTGATAACCCAGGAGGAACTTCAGATTGCCGTCGCCCAGGAACCAGGAATTATCAAGTACAGCCTTGTAATGATGAATCTGCTGATAAGGCATCGGCTTGCCGTAACTCTTGGCATCGTAGCCTTTCGGAATTTCCAGTTCGCCCGTTTTCTCATCTCTTTCTCCCTCTACGATGCCCGGAGTGAGATGATAATAATCGAGTGTGAGATGCGAATGCCCCTGGCGGTAGTTCCAGCCTAGAAGCTGCGAGAATGCCTGCTCTCTGAGTGATGAACCGAATACATAACCATCGTATTTATTCTTGTAGGCATGCGCCATTTTTCCGCTGTAGCGGGTGTTCCATACAAATCCGCCCTGGTTGCCGGCAAAGTTGAGCGAATAATCAAAAAGTCCGTTGTTGGTTTGACAATACTGCGTTAAATTAATATTTAATCGTCTATAAATCAATAACTTATATTAAG
>ENA-OZEB01000080-OZEB01000080.1-human-gut-metagenome-genome-assembly--contig:-NODE-80-length-39671-cov-14.787409_pt1 | contig 39671 bp, 28 predicted proteins | sample MGYA00245060_ERZ653593 | MGnify/ENA primary metagenome ERZ653593 (study PRJEB26926, sample SAMN06164989) | human gut metagenome | biome: ENVO:00009003; feature: ENVO:2100002; material: ENVO:00002003... | reverse complement strand
CGAGATTACTACGCGTCTCGTGGGCTCGGAGATGTGTATAAGAGACAGGTATATTTATATGTATATTGAGACGACTTCGCACACGCAAACCTGCATTATCGCTGGCATATGGTGTGTTCCGAAGAAATATATGAACTGCCACAAAGTTCCATTAACCTTCGGTGACGATAAAAAGCAGACTGATAAAACAGACTATCCGGATGCATTTTTTGTGGCTGACTTCATATATTTCTGAGGAATATACCATATGCTGGCGCACCATCACAGCCTGCAAGTGCGAAGTCCCCTAAAAATAGAAATTAAAACAAATAAATATATATATAGCACAGAGGAAACAAACCATGAAAATAGTATTTTTAGATTCCAAAACAATTGGTGACGACATCGACCTTTCCGAATATGACAAGCTCGGAGAGGTTGTCAAATATGATTTTTCGACAACAGAGGAAGCAGCGGAGCGCACAAGAGATGCTGATGTGATTGTTTTAAATAAGGTCGAGGTAAATGAGAAGTCTATAGGAAAGGCAAAAAATTTAAAGCTTGTATGTGTGACTGCAACAGGCACAAACAATCTGGATAAAGAATATCTGGCAAAAAGAGGCATTGAATGGAGAAATGTCGCAGGGTATTCTACAGAGACCGTGGCGCAGCATACGTTTGCACTGCTATTTTACCTGCTTGAGAAACTGAGATATTATGATGATTATGTGAAGAGCGAGAAATATGTGGGTGATACGTCGTTTACGCATTTTTCCAATGTGTTTCACCAGATTAGCGGTATGACCTGGGGCATCGTGGGGCTTGGAAATATCGGAAGACGCGTGGCTGATATTGCAAAGGCTTTTGGCTGCCATGTGGTTTATTATTCTACATCAGGAAGAAATTCGCAGCCGGGCTATGAGAGGGTGGATTTTGATACTCTGCTTGCCACGTCTGATATCGTGTCGGTGCATGCACCGCTCACAGATGATACACTTGGTCTGATGGACAAGGCTGCGTTTGAAAAGATGAAAAAATCTGCGATATTTTTAAATCTTGGCAGAGGTCCTATAGTGAATGAAGCGGATCTGGCACAGGCGCTTATGGATGGAGAACTGGCGGCGGCAGGTCTTGATGTGCTGGCGCAGGAGCCTATGAGTGAGGAAAATCCGCTCCGTGCGATAAAGGATTCAAACAAGCTGATTATCACACCGCATATTGCGTGGGCAAGCGTTGAGGCAAGAACAAATCTGATGCACATTATATACAGTCAAATTGAGGACTTCTTTGCTAATTAGGAAATATAATTTAAAATCAAATCGCAACATTAAGAGAAAGCACTAAGAGAAAGCCTTAAGAGGAAGCATTTAGAGGAAGCATTAAGAAGCAACATTAAGAGGCAATATTAAGAGGCAGAAATGAGCATCAAATTTGAGATAACAAAACAAAACAACATACATTTTGGAATTGCAGCAGTGGCGGCAGCGCTGGTAGGTTACTTTACATCGGCAAGCTGGTGGGTGATTCTTTTGTTTGCGGCAGTATATTTTGGACTTGTAAATGTGAAGCTTGAGCTTCCGGTGAAGCTGTCGTGGCTTTGGGCTGCGATACTGCTTGTCATCGGAGCGATACTATCTGTTTTTTCGGTGCAGTATGTGCTGCTGACGGATGAGGACTTTGTGAAAACCACCGATATGGTATGCGTGGTGAATGTGGTTCTGGCGCTCGCCATATATCTGGTGATACTTTTTATCACAAACAACACGAGGCTGACATGTACCATAGCATCAATTGCCATACTCGCGTTTGGATTTATAGATTACTTTGTCTATGAATTCCGTGGTAATGAGTTTACGTATGCGGATTTGAAGTCAGCGGGAACAGGACTTTCCGTCGTGACAAAATATAAATTCGTCATAGACTACAAATTTTTGTATGTGATTCTGGCGGCTGTTTTGTATATCATGCTGGTAAGGCGCATAGAAGTGCAGTTCGAGTCGGCTATCCATATGAGAATTATTTCGATTCTTCTCACAATAATATGCGTGCTGTATGTCATTATGAATTCCATGTCACTGAACACCGAGACCTGGGAGAAAAAGGGCACGTACAGAAACGGCTATCTGCTGAACTTTGTGCTCGGCATAAGGGACAGTTTTGTGAAGGCACCTGATGGCTACAGCAAGGCAGCAGTTGACAAGATAGCAGACAATTTCAAGGAAACGGACGGCTCATATTCGCAGTCTGATGCGAAAAATCCGACAATCATTGTTATCATGAATGAGTCGTTTGCGGATTTGTCGGTGGTGGGAGATTTTGAGACCAATACGCAGGTCACACCGTTTATGGATTCTCTGAGTGAAAATACGCTTAAAGGCTATGCTCTTTCGTCCGTGTACGGTGCGAAGACGCCGAACTCTGAGTGGGAATTTGAGACAGGAAACTCGATGGCATTTCTGCCGGACGGCTCGGTGGTTTATCAGCAGTATATAAATGATGACCCGACCTCCATAGTCTCAAACCTGAAGAATATCGGCTATACGACGGTTGCGATGCATCCGTACTATGCGACAGGCTGGAGCAGAAACAAGGTTTATCCACATCTGGGCTATGATGAGACTTACTTTATAGATGATTTTGACCAGACAAAGATACTCAGGGAATATATCACTGACCAGGAGCTCTATGATAAGATTATTGACCGCTACGAGAAAAAGAGCGATGACGAGAAGCTTTACATCATGGGAGTCACGATGCAAAACCACGGTGGCTACGGTGAGAGATATGACAACTTCAACCAGGAGGTTTACAAGGTTGGACCATCATACACCGATGCGAACCAGTATCTGTCACTTTTGAATGAGAGTGACAAGGCACTCGAAAATCTCATCACATACTTTAAGGGTGTGGATGATCCGGTAGAGATTGTGTTTTTTGGAGACCACCAGCCGGGGCTGTGCAATGATTTTATCAAGCTTTTAAATGGCAAGGGCAATTCCGGACTTACGGAGCAGGAGCTTGAGAATCTGTACAAGGTGCCGTTTTTCATATGGACCAATTACGAGACGGATGCACAGAAAGTTGATGTGACGAGCCTCAACTACCTGTCCACACTGACGCTTGAGAGAGCCAACATAGATCTGCCGGCATACAACCGGTTTCTCGCAGAGCTGATGGAGAAGATTCCGGCCATAAATTCAAGGGGCTATTATTCGAAAAAGAATGAGTGTTTTATGCATGTGGACGATGCAACAGGAGACGAGGCAAAATGGATAAAGGCATACAATATCCTGCAGTACAATTCGATGTTTGACGAGAAGGACAGAAGCTCGCTGCTGTTTCCGTACCTGAAATAATGTGATGATTTGAAGCAACCATAAATACACATATGAGAAAATGAATTAATATAACTATTCAGGGAGCTAATAATGAAGCTAAGTGATTTATTACAATTTGATAACATAATTGTGCAATGTCATGATAATCCGGACGCAGATGCACTGGCAAGCGGCTTTGGAGTCTATGAATACCTGAGGATGAATGGAAAAAGTCCCAGACTTGTATACGGAGGCAGGAATATCATACACAAGAGCAATCTGGTGCTTATGGTAGACAGTCTTGGCATACCGATAGAGCATGTGGATTTTTTAGACAATCCGCAGCTGCTTGTGACTGTCGATTGTCAGTACGGTGGTGGGAATGTCACATTTTTCAAGGCAGAAAATGTAGCTGTCATAGATCACCACAGAGTATCGGGAGAGCTTCCTGCTATGAACCGTGTCATGAGCTATATGGGCTCATGTGCGACAATTGTGTGGGATATGCTTCGTGAGGAGGGCGTAGAGATAAATCGAAACCTGGCAACAGCACTGTATTATGGACTTTACACCGACACCGGAGAATTTACCGAGATAACACATTCGCTTGATAGGGACCTGCGCGATGAGGCGGATTTTGACAACACTATAGTGGCCAAATTCCGAAATGCCAACATGTCACTTGAGGAGCTGGACATAGCCGCAACAGCATTGCTGGGGCGCGATTATATAGAGGAATATCGTCTGGCGATCGTAAAGGCAGGGGCATGTGACCCGAATGTACTCGGCATCATAAGCGATTTTGTGCTGGAGGTGGATGCTATTGACATATGTATGGTATTTTCAGTGATTAAGAATGGAGTGAAGCTTTCGTTTAGAAGCTGTATAAAAGAGGTGAGCGCAAGCGAAATGGCGCAGGAAGTGTGCAGGGACATAGGCTCAGGCGGAGGGCATTATTACAAGGCCGGTGGATTTATTCCGATGGATCTGCTGATAGACAGCTATAATGTCTACTGCAAAGAAAAAGACGTGACACCAAGATTTCAGTACAGCAGCGATGGTACACACAAACGTCCTTCGGATTCTGCAATCAAATCATTATTGGAAGAGAGGATTTTTGATTATTTAAACGATACAAAGATAATTTACGGAGAAGATTTTGATACGAGTGGCTTCAAAAAAGTGGATTATAAAAAACGCCCGATACCGATGGGATGTATCATTGCAAAGGATATACTGCCTGTGGGCTGCTGCATGGGAGTGCGGACAGCTAAGGGGGATATCTCCACACCGGTTAGTGAAGATACGGTAGTCATAATAGGAGAAGACGGCAGTGTACGGATTTTAAATCTGGACAGGCTGAACAAAAGCTTCAGGATATACAAGGACTGGCGGTTTACTGTGAAACAGACAGATTATGTCCCGAAGTTCAAGAATAAGGATACGGAGACTATAGTGGATGGAATGGCACATGCCAGAGTGTGCATACCTGTTGAGGAGGATTTTTCAAGAGCATTTGTGCTAAAGCACAAGGTAAAGCTATTTAAGAATAAGGATGACAGCAGTTATATATCAGGCAGACCTGGAGATATTATGGTTCTGCCAAATGATGACAGGAATGAGGCATATATGATAAGCAAGACAGAATTTGAAAAGACACATATAGCAAAGGGTGAGGAGGAAAACCGTAAAAAAGCGGTCGTTTTCGACCTTGATGGAACACTTCTCTATACACTTGAGGATTTAAAAAATGCAACAAACTATGCATTAAAACAAAATGGCATGCCGGAGCGTACACTCGACGAGGTGCGCAGATTTGTGGGAAACGGTGTAAAGCTTCTGATGGAGCGCGCAGTGCCGGACGGAGCAGACAATCCAAAGTTTGAAAAGACATTTTCGGATTTCAAGGAATATTATGAGGCTCATTGCAATGACAATACAGCACCTTATGATGGAATCATGGAGCTTTTAAAGGAGCTTAAATTAAACGGCATAAAGCTTGCTATTGTTTCAAACAAGCTTGACCCGGCGGTAAAGGAGCTCAATCAGCTTTATTTCAAGGAGTATATGACATCGGCAGTCGGCGAGATGGAGGAAGAGGGTATACGCAAAAAGCCGGCACCTGATATGGTGCAGAAGGCACTTAAAGAGCTTCAGGTGAGTGCAGATGAAGCAATCTATGTGGGGGACTCCGATGTGGATATCGCCACAGCGAAAAACTCAGGTCTGGAGTGCGTATCTGTCACATGGGGCTTCAGGGACGTAGAGTTTTTGAAGGAGCATGGTGCAACAAATCTGATAGATGAACCGGTCGAATTGTTAAATTACGTATAATCAGGAGAACTTTGATTTATGCTTTCAGAAAAGGGATTATTGATAATTGAAAAGCTGGCAGAGCACAACAATGAGCTTGTCACATCAAAGGCTCTTGCTGCGTCCACAGGTATGTCGGAGCGAAGTGTGAAGACATATCTGAAGGAGGTGGCTGATTTTTGTGAGCAAAACTCTATGACGCTCGACAGAAAGCCGGGCAAAGGCATGAAGCCGTGCTTTAGTGATGCGCAGATAGGAAAGATTCTGGATGTGGCAGGGCGGAAATCGGCAGCAGTATCGCAGAAGAAGCGACAGAACTACATATCGTATATTCTGCTAAGTGGCTGGGATACATACACGTATGCGCTTTTTTCGGAGGAGTTAAACGTCAGCAAAAATGTCATCATGGATGATATAAATGAGCTTGACGCAGAGCTTCTGCTCTTTGGCATTAAGGTGCACAGAACGGCGGGTTACGGAATATATGCGACAGGCAGTGAGCTTGATATCAGAAAAGCCATGAGGCATTTCTGCAGGTATCCAATCAGTGATAAGCAGGTTATCAAGACCGATGACCACAGGCTTTCAAGACGCGCGGCCGAGGTGATAGCCAATAATTTCAGAAGCGTAAATCTGTCGATGGCAGTTGACATGATACATCATGTGGAGAGACGCTTTGATATCATCTTTACGGATTACACATTTCAGATGCTGGCAGAGTATATAGCCATTGCACTTTTCAGGGTGGATGTGGAGAAAGAGCTGAAGCCGGATGAGTTAGATTTGTCAAACCGAATGCGTGATGATGCAAATGATGGGGATGCGGGCACCGAAACAGAGCAGCAGGTACAGAAAAATGGATTCGTAATGACAGAGCATGAGAACATGGCAAAGGAAGCAGCAGGCTTTCTGGAAAGATATCACGGCATCAGCCTCTCACAGCCTGAAATCATGTATCTGGCAATGCTTTTTTCCTGTGCCGAGGGACAAAACCGCGTTGTCATGTCCTGTGAGGAGGCGCTTAGCATAGAGGATGAGATGATAGTGTATCTGTCAAATCTTCTCGCTGCCAATCTGATTGAAAATGAGCTTCTGCGCGAGAGCATGCGAAGCTTTTTACCGGGCTCCATTGCGAGGACTCATTTTGGCATAGAGATAGACAATCCGTTTCTTTCTGATATCACACAATCTTATGCCAGTCTTTTTACGGTATGCTTTACTGTATCGAGATACTACGAAAAGTACACAGGCGCCATGCCGAGCGAGAATGAGATAGCATTTATTGCCTTGCAGGTGGGAGGAGCCCTGCACAGAAATCCTATGACAGTGCGCGCAGTGTTAATTGGTGCAGCAGGCTATGCGACCGGCAGCATAATAGCGGGCAAAATAGAAAACAGGGTGCCGGATGTAAGGATAGTAAGCATTTTGTCGTCAGACCGCATAGAGCATATTGACGAGTATGACTGCGACCTCATACTCTCGACCATAGACACACAGGCAGATATCCACAAGGATATGAGATTTCTGTATGTTTCTCCACTAATCAGTGCGCAGGATGAGAAAAATATCAGAAACAAGTGCTTTGAACTCATGACCGGACAGAGCGCGGAGGTCAGCGAGTTTTCACAGATGCTGTCGGAGGAATTTATCATATTTGAGAAAAAGGCGAAAAACCGCAAGGATGTTTTAAAGCGCGCGTGCCAGCTTCTCATAAACAAAGGAATAGTGCAGAGCGAGTTTGCGAGGGATGTACTGGAGCGTGAGAAGGTGGAGGCAACCGCTGTGGGCTGCAATATAGCCATACCGCACGGAAAGCCTGAGCATGTAAACCGCTGCCAGATACTTGTTATACGTCTCGACAAGCCGATAGAGTGGGGCGAGAGAATGGCAGACATGATATTTCTGCTTGCGATAAACTTTGACAGTGTCAACACGACAAAGGCATTTTTTCATGATTTCACAAAGCTTCTGAATGAAAATGGAGCGACTGACAGGCTCAGGGAGGCAGCTTCACCTCATGAGCTTTGTGCAGCTATCCGGAAAGAGCTGGGGTGGAACTGAATATCACATTAATACAAAATTGCACCAGAGATGGTGCAATTTTGCATTTTGGGGAATATTGAAAAAACTCATACCGCACAGTACAATAAAACCATAGAAAGCAACGGACATATGACAGGCTGATGAATAGCAGAGGGCGATACAGTTAATCATATGTGTGAGCGAAATAAACAAACCAATAATTTTAAATTCAGGAGGACAAAACTATGGTAAGCAAGACAATGGTAGTAAAAGCAGCAGAGGGACTTCACATGAGACCGGCAGGAGTTATCGCAAGAGAGGCAGGCAAGTTTGATTCAGACGTAACAATCGTATTCGGCGATAAGAGAATCAACGCAAAGAGCCTTGTAAACATCATCGCAGCATGCATCAAGAAGGATGCAGAGATTACATTCGAGTGTGAGGGAGCTGACGAGGAAGCAGCACTTGCAAAGATGGAAGAGCTCGAGGCAGACAACTTCGGAGATTAATCAACCAGCAAAGTCAATCGGAGGTGTGATATGTACAAAGGAATCGCCGGCTCAGAAGGAATCGGAATCGGAAATGTGGTCATTATCGAAGAGCATGAGATAGTGATTGAGAATAAGAAAATTACAGATACAGACGCTGAAATCGCACGTCTCCAGGGAGCCATTGAGAAATTTGTAAATGATACAAATGCCATGGCAGACAGAATGGAAAAGACAGTCGGAGCAAAGGATGCGGATATCCTTCGCGGACATATCCAGATGCTTCAGGATCCGACCATAGAGGAGCAGATTACAGCGCTCATAGTAAGTGAGAAAATCACGGCAGAGAAGGCGCTCGACCAGGTGCTTGAGCAGACAGCAGAGATATTTGCACAGATACCTGATGAGCTTTTGCAGCAGAGAGCAACAGATTTCAGGGATATCAAAGCCAGAATCCTTAAGATTCTGCTTGGAATCGAGGACTATGATATCTCAGCAGCTCCGGCAGGCACAGTGCTCGTGGCACATGACCTGACACCATCCATGACAGCAGGTATCGTGGCAGAGAATATCGCAGGAATACTCACAGAGGTGGGCGGCAGAACCTCCCACTCAGCAATACTTGCAAGAGCAATGGAAATCCCGGCAGTTCTCAGTATTGATGGAATCTGCACAGCTGTCAAAAATGGTGACAGAGTGGTACTCAACGGAACAAGCGGAGAGGCAATCGTAAACCCTGACGCTGAGACAGAGCAGAAATTCGCTGGGCTGCTTGAGGAATACAAAAAAGAGAAAGAGCTCTTAAAGAAATTTGCGGGTGTGCCGACAGTATCAGCAGACGGCACAAAGGTAGAGCTTGTATGCAATATCGGAAAGCCTGAGGACGCAAAGAAAGCTGTAGAGTGTGACGGAGAGGGAATAGGACTTTTCCGTACAGAGTTCCTTTTCATGGACAGAGACACAATTCCTACAGAGGAAGAGCAGTTTGAGGCATACAAATCAGTAGCAGAGACAATGAAGGGCAAGCCTGTCATTATCCGTACACTCGATATCGGAGGTGACAAGGAAATCCCATATCTGGGTCTTGAGAAAGAGGACAACCCATTCCTAGGCTACAGAGCTATCAGATTCTGTCTCCAGAGAACAGACATCTACAATACACAGCTTCGTGCACTTGTTAGAGCCAGTGCATTCGGCAGGATAAAGATAATGGTTCCGCTTGTGACATGCGTAGATGAGCTTCGCAGTGTAAAGGCAATGGTAGCTGACATCATGAAAGAGCTTGATGCAGAGGGCATTGCATACAACAAGAACCTCGAAATCGGTATCATGATGGAGACACCGGCAGCCTGCATGATGGCGGATGTGCTTGCAAAAGAGGCAGCCTTCTTCAGTATCGGAACAAACGACCTGACAGGCTACACAATGGCAGTAGACCGTGGAAACTCAAAGGTAGCATACCTTTATTCAGCCTTCAATCCGGCAGTGCTTCGCGCAATCAAGCGTATCATCGAGTGCGGTAAGAAAGAGGGAATCATGGTAGGCATGTGTGGAGAGGCAGCAGCAGATCCAAAGCTCATTCCGCTGTTACTCGCATTCGGACTTGATGAGTTTTCAGTGAGTGCCACAAGTGTGCTCAAGACCAGAAAGACCATCGCAGACAGCAGCATGGCAGAATGCAAGGCATTGGCAGACAAGGTAATGGCATGCGCTACAGAGGCAGAGGTACAGGCAGTGCTTGCACAGCAGTAGATGCTAAATCCAAACAAGTATAAAAGTTAGTAAAAAAGTATAAATAAGAGTAAAATATAAAAGTATAACATTGAAATTTATTATAAAGACGGCTGAACCGGTGGGGACCGGGACGGCCGTCTTTTTTGTGTACGCGAAATGAAAGAGGAATATTTAGTCATTTACGATTTGGTTATCTACGATTAACTAAATTATGATTGACTAAATCATATATAAGTAATAAAATATTGTGTATAGAAATGGAGGGAGAAGAGCTATGTTTATAGGAAGAGAAAAAGAGCTTGCAACTTTAAACGGATTATATAATTCGGATAAATTTGAATTCGCAGTAATCTACGGCAGACGAAGAGTGGGGAAGACAGCTCTCATAAGCCATTTTATACAGGATAAAAAAGCAATATATTTTATGGGAGTAGAGAGCAACGAAAAGCAGAATCTGGAGAACTTTAGTCAGGCAATCATGGAATATGCTTCAGGAATAATGCCGGGGACTTCATTTGTGTCATTTCAGGCTGCAATAGAATATGTATTTAAATTATGTGAAAATGAAAGACTGGTGCTTGTCATAGATGAGTATCCATATGTGGCAAAAGCTTCGAAAAGCATGGCTTCAACCTTGCAGATGCTTATTGATAAAAATAAAGATAATTCTAAAATGATGCTTATATTATGTGGCTCATCTATGTCTTACATGGAAGATAATGTGCTGGCGTATAAGGCACCTTTGTATGGCAGAAGAACTGCCCAGATGAAAATACTTCCGTTTGATTTTGAGGATAGCTGCAAATATTTCAACGGATTTTCAGCAGAGGATATGGCTCTGATATATGGTATTGTTGGTGGTACTCCGCAATATCTTTTACAGATGAATGACAGCATAAGTGTAGAGGACAATATAAAAAATGTGTTCCTCAACCCCGCATCAGCAATCTTCGAGGAACCTGAAAATCTGTTAAAGCAGGAAGTCCGTGAACCTGCTGTATATAATGCAATAATAACAGCAGTAGCAACAGGCAGCTCCCGTATGTCGGAAATCGCAACCAAGATAGGCGAAACGACAAGTGTATGCTCACAGTATATGAAAAATCTGATTAATCTTGGCTTAATACGGAAAGAAACTCCATATGGCGAAAAGGAGTCCAGAAAATCAATATATGCAATAGCTGATAATATGTTTAGATTCTGGTATCGGTTTATACCTGATAATAATTCTATCATTAGCAGAGGTGCAACAGAACTTGCGTATAAAAGAATTGCTCCAAATCTGTCAGATTATATGGGCAGGATATTTGAAGAAATATGTATGCAGTATCTGTGGAAATTGCTGCTTGATGGGGAAGCACCTGTGGAATTTAGCAATCTTGGACGATGGTGGGGAACGGATCCGCAAGAGAGAATACAGACAGAAATTGATATAATGGGTGATCAGGATAAAAGCACTGCATTGTTTGGAGAATGTAAGTGGATAAATGAAAATGTGGATGTAAAAGTACTCGAAAAGCTGAAGAAGAGAAGCAGATTATTTAGATATGAGAATGTCCATTTATTTTTATTCGCAAAAAAAGGATTTACCCAAGGGTGCATTGAGGAAGCCGGAAAAATGGGAAATGTGTCGCTGGTGACATATGATCAGATATATGAATATTTAAATGATAGAGGGATAACTGCTTTTTAAGTATATATGGATTTTTTACTGAATTTAATCAAAGTTGAGGATATAAGATGTACAAGATATTAATAGTCGAGGATGATGAAACAATTCGTAATGGAATAAAGATATTATTAGAATTACAGGGATATTATGTCGATATTGCTGTAAATGGTGTGGACGGTTTAAAGAAATTCGATGAAACATATAGCCTGGTTATTATGGATATAATAATGCCGTTGTTATCAGGTATAGATGCCTGCAAAAAATTGAGGGAAGAATCAAGTGTCCCAATTTTATTTCTTACTGCAAAATCATCAGAAATAGATATAATGCAAGGCTTTGAAGTGGGCGGTGATGATTATCTTGTGAAGCCGTTTTCCAATATGGAGCTTATATCGCGTGTCAAGGCATTATTAAGGCGTAGAAATGTATATGATAGAGAAATAATTGATGACAATGCAGGAAATGAATATATAGACAGAAAAGATATAAGGATATACGAAAATAAGAATAGAGTAGAAGTGAATGGCATAGGTGTTAAATTTACACGAAAAGAGTATGAAATAATCAAATTGCTTGCAAAACATCCTGATAGAATATATACACTTGAGGTGATTTATTCAAATATTTGGGAAGAACTGTATACATATAATTCGGGAAATACAGTTATGGTACACATAAAAAATATAAGGAATAAATTCTATGAAATATGCAACAGGGCTGTCATAGAAACTATATGGGGAAAGGGATACAAATTTGAAAAGTGATTTTAAAGCAGTAAAGGCAGTTCAAATTATATTTGGTGCAATAATATTATCGTGCTGTATATTTGGAGGAATATATGGCATAGGGATAAATGGTCTTACTCTTTTTTTTAATAATTCAAGATATATTTATGACCATGAATCTCCATATGTTCAGGAATTTCAACAGTATGTGTCTCAGAATAATATAGCCGCATCAGATATATCGGAATGTGATGAATGGATGGATTATCATTGTGTTTTGTTTTGCATTATAGAAAAAGATGGAGAAGCTGTATATAGTAAATTGAATGTAGATAAATTTATTGTATCAGCGAAAAACATGTATGATAGTAGAAAAATTGCTAAATATCAGCTACCGGTAAATTTTGCTGACGGAGAGGCTAATGTATATATATATGCCGGATATACTGAAAAGTATTATTTAGGAGTCATAATTTTAGGCATTGTAATATCAATCTTAAGCGGAGCTTATGTAATCTATAGATGTGTTAATAATATCATAAAAGATTATAAAGTAAATATTGGTAAGGCACATGAGCAGGAACGGAAAGCACGGGATGAAAAAGATCAATTGATGAGAAATATGGCTCACGATTTAAGAACACCATTAACGGGATTGATGACATACATTGATATCTTAAAATTGCAAAACAAATCAAATGAGAGCATTAACAAAAATTTGGATATTCTGACATCTAAAGTTAATGAATTAAGAGATCTTTCAAATCTGTTACTGGATTTTTCTATTGCAAGTTCAGACGAGAATATACATTTGGACGAGCCTTCTTTCGTAGAATATGCAATAGGAGATTATCTTTCTGAAATGCATACCATTATAAGCCAGAATGGTTTTTGTGTTAATATTGATGGCATTTATTGGGAAAAGGTTAAAGTTGCTGTAAATGGAAGTTTACTATCAAGAATATTTAGTAACCTTACTAATAATATTTGCAAGTATGCTGATATTGATGAGCAAGTGGTCATGGAAACAGTATATTCAAAAAATATATTTGAAATATGCATAAGCAACACGGTGTGTAAGGAAAAGAGCTTATTGGAGAGTACAGGATTAGGACTAAAAAATGTTGAGCTGTTGATGAGACGTATGCATGGCAGAGCAATTTACGAAACAAAAGAATACTGCTTTTATGTAAAATTGCGATTTCCGATTACGAACTGAACTACAAACTTCAGAAATCTTTAGAAATTTTTAGAAAATTTCAGAAGTGCCTTTCTTTTTCTTTAAAATATTGTGATACGATTTTTTTTGTAGATATCTATAGGAACGATTAATAAGTAAATGAAAACGGAAGAGAAAAATATGCTATATATAAAAAAGTATTCGGGGTTTATTATTTCCATTGTTATAGGACTGCTCCTTTATGAAGAAGCAAATTACGCATATACATATAGAGCTGCAACTGCTTATTCTGATCATATGATATACAGACTGATACTTAGTATGGGATCCGGAAGCAGTGGCTGGAATGGAATCCTCTTTCCGATACTGGCAGCACTTCCTATGGGAATATCATATGTCAGAGAATATAGAAGCGGATATTTGAAGCTGCGCCTGCAAAAAATGTCAAGAAACAGGTATGTTGTTGTAACATTAATACAAAACGCAATACTTGGCGGCTTGGGGTTGCTTATTCCGTATGCTGTATATTGTCTGCATTTATATTTTCAGTATGGAACTAAGGCTTACTTGAATATAAAAGAGGGAGAGACAGTTATTATGTTTCATCCTAAGCTGGCAGCCTCGAATACTATAGCATATGTTTGTTTAATTGGTGCGTTTGTTTTATTGGCAGGAGTTACATTTGCTACATTTGCAATCGGCATATCGGCATGGATTAAAAACACTTTTCTGACACTGATACTGCCATTTGTCCTTTGCATAGCCATGGCAATATTGATACCGGATAACAGATTTGATCTGCTTTTAATATTTGCGCCTAATGGATATGCATGGGCATCTGTTCCGATAATATTAATTATGTCAGGTATATTGATTTTAACCGGTATCATTTTGTTTGCGGTAGGAGTAAAAAATAATGAAAAGTAGATGGTTGCATTTATTAATAACTATATTCATTATTTTTAGCTATATGCAATTTGAATATGTTCGTTATTGTATGGAATGTGATGCCGGATATCAGGAGTATTCATATGCCAATGCAGTTATAAATATCGTTGGAGACAGATATTTAATATTGCTTGTCAGCGGGATTTTAATTGTATGGAGCATTGCCGGATTATTGGCGGTTACACGGAATAATTTTTATCTTAAATTGCGGATTGGAAGTGAACATAGGGCAAATGTCATTGAAGTAGTGTATGCATTCAAATATGCAGTTATCATTGCAGTTATCCAGTGGGTGGTAATTAATATGATTGCTGTTGTAAATAGTTTTTATAATGTTCAGTCGCAGATGCTTCATGTGACAAAAGTGTATCAGCTATTTGGCAACTTATTGTTATTTTACTGGCTGCTGGGTTGTGTTACCATTTTATTTAACAAATTGATAAATACAGGATGGGCAGCTAATATCTGCAGTATTGTATGCCTGCTTATAAATATTGTTATCAGCAATAGGATAAGCTTTAAAGATTCTTTTATTGGAAGAAAATCATGGATTGCCCATTTGATGGTTACAGATGTAAAAACATATAGCTTTTATATTGTTTATTGGTCTGTGAGTATTGCGTTTGTTATAATGGTTATATTTTATAGAGCCGTTATACTCAACTTTTTTAAAAGACTGATTGCAATATGTGTTAAGTCATATTATGGTCTTACGTTTATGGCAGCAGTTGTTATATGGAGCATATACGGATTTGTTTCAAAACAATATATGTCAGGCATTACAGACTATTTTGCCGGATTTAAAAAGCTTGATATTTTTTTACTGCTATATTTGTTTTATCAAATGCCAATCTGGATTTTATTGTATTATTTTTTGACAAAGAACTTTTCGTTTTACTATATTCAGTTTGCCTTGAGAAAAGGAAATACAATTAGCTGGATGAAGCATCTGGCGATAATATTTCTGGTATGTACTTATCTGTATTACGGAGTGGGAATGATAGTAATAGCATTTATTTCGGGAACGGTAATAAATGTAAATTTGATAATGGAAATGAGTAATATGATTTTACAGACAATAGCCTTGTTACTGCTGGTATTTCTATGCTGGTTGCATGAAGCCGGAGATAAACATATGGGATTTATAATAATTACTATATGCCATATTGTGGCAGGAACATTATTTTCGTGGCTTCCGCTTACACAGGGGCTGTATATTTCACATATGACATCTCAGCCTGAGTGTATGGTATTTCAAATGGCAGAGTGTCTTGTTATAGGAACGGGCGTTGCTGTAATATTAAAAAATAAACAAGAGTATATAATTTTACGTAAGTGGAAGGCAGAAAATATATGAATATAGAGCTGGATAATGTATCAAAGAATTTTAAAAATCAGACAGTGTTGGAAAATGTAAATTTAAAATTGGAATCCGGGAAAATATATGGTCTCGTTGGAAGAAATGGCAGTGGAAAAAGTGTTTTATTGAAGATAATGACCGGGTTAATGGAGCCGTCGGATGGAATAATAAAATACGGAGGCATCCCTCTGAAAAAAGGACAGTATGCAAAGGATGTTGGAATAGTGCTGGACTGCATAGGATTCATGCCGGAGTATACTGCAAAGGAAAATCTACTTTTACTGGCAAAAATTAATAAGAAAACAGGAGAAGAAAGAATCAATGAAATTCTCAAACAGGTGGGCCTTGAGCCGGATTCCAAAAAGGTTTATCGTAAGTTCTCTTTAGGTATGAAGCAGAAGCTGGCAATAGCTCAGGCTTTTATGGAAGAGCCTAAGGTATTGCTCTTGGATGAGCCGATGAACGCACTGGATGAACAGTCTGTTCAGGATATGAGAATAATGTTTAGGGAATATGTGAATAAAAAACCTGCTATTATGGTTATAACAAGTCACCATAAGGAAGACATAGAAATTCTGTGTGATCAGGTTTATAGTATAAAAAATGGATATGTGAATCTTTAGATTTCTTTAGAATTATTTATAATTCTTAAATGATTTTTCAGGTTATTCTTTATATGTATATAGTATTGTAAAGCCATAGGTGTCTATGGCTTTTTAATGTTTGGTAGTATTGAGGAGATGGGATATGATAGAAACAGCTATTATATATATAAAAAGAAATAAAATAAAATCGTTGATTATCATACTGATTATCGCGACAATAATCCTGGGTGAAATTATTGGCCTGCTATTAAGCAATGCCTCGGAAAAATCTGAGAGAGATGCATATTTATATAATGGAGCCGCCTTAGTAATTGAGGATGATAATGGAGGCTTTACAAAGAGTGATTATGATGAAATCAGAAAAGTAAAATATGTAACAGGACTTGGGGCTTGGAGAGAGCTGATTGCAGATCCGGTGGATACAGAGAATGTAAAGGAACATAAAGGAATAGATCCGGAGAATAAAGATGTAAGCAATCGGGCTGATAAAATGGTAATTGTTGCAAATATGGATGTGCAAAAATATAGCTTGTTTTCATGGGAAAAGAATGTTTCTCTTATTGAAGGAGAATTTCCTACTTACAAAAATAAAGGAATTATTGTAGAACAGCGATATGCGAAAAAAAATAACCTTAAGGTAGGGGATGAAGTTAAATATACTATAGGAGACCAACCGGAGGTAACGTCTTTACAAATATGCGGAATTTATAAAGTGGACAGTGACTTCGAAATATATGACTCAAATGAAGAGGGAACCTCGGTATACATACATAGTCCATATAATTCTATATATGTAGATTATGATTATATTGTAGAGTTACTAGGGTTAGAGTACACCGCGTCAACGGGAAGTGAAGTGTATATTGATAAGATAGAGCATATAGATGCGGTAAAAACCCAGTTAAAGAAAATGTATGGAGATAATGTGGAAATATATGATAATACTTCTAATTATCTCGATTCAGAATGTAAAGTCGTAGGATTGATGGGAAAAACATCAAAAATAATTTGCTGGATGATAATTATAATGGGGGGAATTGTTTTGTTGATCATTTTCTCGTTTTATACTATCCAATACCAAAAAGATACAGGACTTTTTATGGTACTCGGAAGGTCAAGAAAATGGTGTATAGGTAGATTTGCATTTATAGGAATGATATATGCAATTAGTGGTTTGCTTTTGGGTGTGCTATTATACTGTGTGCTTGGCAATTTCATATGTAGCATTATAAGTGGTATAGGTAAGAATGTCATAATTAATAGTACAGACAGAGCTATAGGTGGATATGATACACCAGGAATATTTCAAGGCTTTGAGGTGCGTATAGAAATGAGTGCTTTTTTTACTTTGAAAAACATTATAATTCTATTAATAATTTCGTTGGTTAATTGGATTACATTTATGGTACTGCCTGTTGTAACAACTGTTGAAGAAAATGCAAAGAAACTGTTAAATTCGAAGGGATAGTGGCAAATATGTTGGAAATGATTAATGTATCGTATGCATATAAATCTAAGAAGGAAATTGTGCATGTGCTGGATAAAGTTACATACAGATTTGAAATAGGAGAAATGTATGGAATATTTGGTCCGTCAGGTTCAGGAAAGACAACGTGCTTATCGTTACTTGCCGGTTTAGAAAAACCGGATGAGGGGGAAATTTTGCTGGATGGAGAAAATATACAAAACATTGGTGGAAGAAAACTGCGCCAAAATAGTATATCATTGGTTTTTCAGGATTATCAGTTATTTGATTATATGACTTCCCTTGAAAATGTAATGGTTGCAGCCCAGATAAGCTTACCTGATGTACCCAAAAAAGAATTGATAAAAATGTGTAGAGACAGCCTTGTAATGGTTGGACTTGATGATAGTCAGATAACCCGAAAGGTTACGGAATTGTCAGGTGGACAGCAGCAAAGAGTTGCAATAGCGAGGGCGTTGATAACAGATGCAAAATATATTCTGGCAGATGAGCCTACAGGAAATCTGGATAAAGAAAATCGAAGAAAAATTGTCGAATTGTTACAGCAGATAGCTCATGAACAGGACAGATGTGTTATAGTAGTAACCCACTCGGATTATGTAAAGAAAAAATGTGATATTTGCTATGAAATGGGAGATGACGATGAGGAATAAATGGTGGCAGGCATGCAAAGAATTATTAGGGAGACCGGGGCGGAATATACTAATTGCTATTTGCATATTTGTCCTGACACTGTTTTGCGGAATTGCAACATTTCTAGATTCGGCAATAGAGAGTTTTTACAAATCTTTTGCAGATATGGCAGGATGTTGTGTTCTTGTTGAATCAGACGATTTTTCTACTTTAGATGATTGGAAAGATATTTTAGAATATGCAGATAATAATAAAAATATTGTAGGATATAATAATGCATTTACAAGTGACATTATATGTGAAGCAGTAGATTTTGAAAATGTACCGTATACAGAAAAACAAAGTGATTTTGAGGAAAATAAAATATATGTCAGTGGAAACATAAATACTTCTTACAATGAATATTTCAGTAGTGGTATCTTTAAGATTTCAAAAGGAAAATATCCGATGTCAGGTGATAAAGGGGCAATGATATCAGATAAGCTCGCCTCTGAAAATAACCTGTCAATTGGCAGTAATGTATCTATACAGTATGAAAATAATACAATCAGTATTAAGGTAATTGGGATTTATACTGTAATAAATACTCCAAAGACACAGGTGAGCGATGGCTACTATAAAGAAGTGGCTGACAGTATAGTATTCACTGATTATAATTCGTATGTAGAATTAAACAATGAAGCAAGCTGTTATGGGATAAATTTTTTCAGCACAGATTATAAAAGCACATCACTTTTATATGATGATATGAGTAAAATGTTTCAAAATGTTCCGAATTCGGCAGTTGTCAATCAGGTTTTGAATGAGGAACTGCAAATGACAGATGTAATATCAATGTTAAAAAGTATGACAAGTGTGACGTTGAGCGTTATGTATATTGTATGTGTTGTGGTTATGTCGTTACTGACTGTTTTATGGCTTAAAGGACACTCAAAAATGATCGCAATATACAATACACTTGGACAGAAGAAATCTAGGACAATTCAAATTCTGTTATATGAGATTTTGATGATAACTGTTCCGGCACTTGTGGGTGCAGGAATATTAACATTGGGACTGCTTAATAGATTTTCTGTCAATATTTTTAAATACTTTGTTGAATTTTGTGAGATTTCAAATTTTCAAAAAAGCTTTTCACTTGATATATGGAACTTTGAAATGAATATCTGGCAATTTGTGTATAGAATCGGTTTTTTGGAAATTAGCGTTATTTTAATAACTATGATTGGAAGCTGTATTTATGCTAATAAGGGTTTGCGCACATTAAGGAATAATTAGGAGCGGTTATGTGGTATAATCTTTTTGATGTAATAAACATGTATAATATGATAGGAGCATATAATGGACAAAATTCTTGTTGTTGAGGATGATAAAACAGTATACAGTGGCATAAAAAAGCTTCTCGAATTGCAGCATTATAGTGTGGTAATTGCACAAAACGGTATGGAGGCTTTGGAAAAAATAGATGAATCGTTCAGCCTTGTAATAATGGATATAATGATGCCGCAGTTGGACGGCATTGAAACCTGCAGGAGAATGCGTGAAAGACACAGTGTTCCGATATTGTTTTTATCAGCAAAATCGGAAGAACTGGATAAGCTGGAAGGGCTTGAAGTGGGCGGTGACGATTACATGACTAAGCCATTTTCAAACATGGAGCTTATTTCAAAGGTTAAAGCTCTTATCAGACGATATCGGGTATATGACAGTGGAAGTGCAAATCGCACAAACAAGGATGAATCTATAGAGACAGATGGACTTAAACTGTTTACGAATCGAAACAAGGTTGAGTTTAATGATAATGAGATAAAATTAACAGGAAAAGAATATGAGATATTAAAATTGCTAATGAAAAATCCTGACCGGATATATACGATTGAGATGATATACGAGATGGTATGGGATGAGGCTTTTACATATAATGCAAAGAATACTGTTATGGTACATATTAAAAATCTAAGGAATAAGCTTATAAAAGCGTGTGGTGATGCATGCATACACACAGAATGGGGAAGAGGATACCGTTTTGAGAGATGATTTAAAGAGGGTAAAGAAAAAGCTGTCTTTGACATTTGCAATTGCGATTATAGGCACATGCGTTGTTTTTGGACTATTATACTATCTGGGAATTGATTTGTTGAGCTATTATATTGAAGCTGGATCTTCTATGATATACTATAATGAAAAGCCATATATAGACGAGTTTCAACAATATGTATCTGATAATGATATAAGTACTACAGATGTCGAGCAATATGATGAATGGATGGCGGATCATGATATTGCGTTTTATAGTGTTCAGGAAATGGGGAAGGTAATATACAATAAATCAAATGTAGATAAGCTTATATCTCCGGCTAAAAATATGTATGATTACCGATTTACAGGAAGCTATGAGCTGCCTGTCCAGTTCTCCGATATTGAGGCGAAAGTATTTATATATACAGGATTTACGGAAAAATATTATATTGCTTTTATGATTTTTGATGTGGGATTTTCTCTTATGCTGGGAATTGTATTTGTGTATCTACGCATCAGAAAAATTATAGCGGGCTATCAAACAGAGCTTGAAGCATCACAGGAACAGGAGAAAAAAGCACGACAGGAAAAGGATGAACTGATGCGTAATATGGCTCATGACCTGCGTACGCCATTGACTGGTGTTATGACATATGTTGATGTAATGAAACTGGAGAACGAAGCATATGCCGAGAATATGAAAAATCTTAATTTTATAAGTGAAAAGGTGTTGGATATCAGGACTCAGGTAGACAATTTACTGGATTTTTCAATTGCCGGTTCACAAAGACCTATTGAATTGGATGCATCAATGGATGTTGAGTATATATTTGGAGATTATCTCTCAGATGTGTGTGCTCAGCTTATGAAAAGCAATTATGAGGTTGATGCAGAAGGAATAAGCTTTAAGCAGGTAAAGGTTGCTGTTAATATGGCATTTTTGACCAGAATATTTTCCAATCTGACGGATAATATATATAAATATGCGGACAATAAAAAGCCTGTTGTTATGAAAACAGCTTTTACGAAAAAAACATTTAGCGTTGAAATTGGCAATGGTGTATGTGACAATAAAACACTTCTTAAAAGTGCCGGGATAGGGCTTAAGAGCGTGGATGCGATGATGCAGCGCATGAATGGAAGTATGAGCTTTAAAAGGGAACATGGGAAGTTTTGGGTGAAGCTTGAGTTTCCGATTGTGTAGTGAATATTTTTTCATGAAAACCTCCATACTAAATAGAAAAGAAGTATGGAGGTTTTTATGAGCAGAAATATTGAAAATCATGATTCGGTGCTCTTGCTTCAGGATTGCATAGCGGGCTGTAAGATGGCACTTGAGAGCATGGACGATATAAGAGAACACACAGATGACAAGCAGCTTCGTGAGCTGATAGACAAGTACTATGATGAGCACACCGGGCTGTCAGTGGATTGCAGGGATATGCTTGACAAAGCAGGTGCAGATATTAAGGAACCGGGTGTGTTTGCAAAGATGGCTGCGAAGCTGCAGACTGCAATGAAGATGGCAGTGAATGATGATCAGTCCCAGGCAGCAAAGTTACTGACGGAGGGCTGTAATATGGGCATAGAGACAATCAGCGGCAGTCTCAATGAATATCGCGATGCTGATTCAAAGAGTGTGGCAATTGCAGAGAGGCTCAGGACGCTTGAGGAAAAAATGGTGGGAGATCTGCAGCCACTATTATAAAAAATATAAAATAACGGCTGTTGTACTGATTTGGTACAACAGCCGTTTATGCGTAGCTGTCAAGCATCATGCCTGAATAAATTGACGAAATATATGGTGTGTTGAAATTGTGCCCGGGATTCTTATATGCCACAACAACCTTCTGCACATAGTTCATAGGGTTGACTGTCACAGAGTTTGCTTTGTCACCTATTGCATCCTTTAGTGCTGTAAGAGTGTTGAAGGTGTCATCAGCTCTGTCCGGACTAAGTGCACCGGCGAGGATATCGCGGTCAATAGTGAGCTTGCCGTCATCGTCTGTCATGAGACCGATGTAGGAAAGCTTTGACTGTGAGCCCTTTGTGATGGAGCTTATATCACGAAGCAGCCTTGTGGCATCTGCAGAGTCGTTCATTGAATAATCATCTGCCACATCTATCATTTTATTGTATGCGTCAACCAGAGTCTGCACATTGTCGGCAACTGCATCGGAATTGGTCTTAAAACCGATGGCTGCGGCACCCGTATCAGTGGTCGGCTTTTTGAGCGTGAGCTCAAAGGCATTATTGATGGTAAAGGTGTTGGACAAGGATGAGTGCGCGGTGCCATTCAGCGAAAAGTCAGAGTTGTGGGCAGGGGATGATACCTTATCAATACCAAGCTGCTTCATCATGCTTATGGAATCTGCGTTAGCTGACGGTGCCACACTAAAGAGAGAATCCTCAGTCTCGCTGAGACCTGTCTGCATTGATGTAAGCTGAAGCGCTGCCTTGCCTGAGTCATCATGGACTATGTCTGCCTCGATGCCAAGACCGGATGCGTTTATGAGCCTCTTGAGCTTGTCCTGCACCTCGCCGTTTGTTTCACCGGTGCTCACTCCGAACTGGAACTCATAGGATGATGCATTGGTATTTATGTCAAAGGAATAGCTGCCCGGTATAAAGGACAGGGCCTTGCTGTCTAAGTAGCTGCCGGTATTGACCTGTGGTGCGGCGAGCTGTCTGACCTCTATATCAAAGCCGTCTGCTCCTTTATTCTCTGAGCCGTCACCCACGTAGCGCACGCCTACAGCATCCTCATTAGATGACTCCGCAACCTTCTTCTGGAAGGAGTCAGAGGAGTCTGCGTATTTATCAGAAAGCGAATCCACGGCATTTAAGATGGCCTTAGAGCTTTCCTTTATATCGATAGCATATTTCTTGGCCTCGGACATATTGGAAATCTTGTACAGAGGGGACTCTTTATTTGTCTTTATTATTCTGTTGTATATCTTGCGCAGGTCGCTTTTCTTGTGCGAATCATAGCGCGATACCTCTTTATTGGCATAAGTGCTGGCATAGTAAGCGTAGGCACTGTCTATCTTTGCCATAAAGACCCCTCCTTTCATCCGTGAAAATCGTTTAATCCGTTAAATGGTAATTCTTTAAATATTATATTGTATAGCTGCGATTACTAATGCTTAACTGCAGCTATAATAAGCTATGTAAAATTTTTAATTATCAAATCCTACTTATACACATATATTATATCGTCATAATTGAGGATTTACAACAACAAAATACTTGAAAAATTCAGATAAATGTACTATATTTAGTGATGTATATGTAAGATTTATAAAAATTAATTGCTGCCGGACATACAAAAAGGTACAGACAGCGGCACTGTTCAAAAGAATTTACAATAAATTTTAAAATAGCTATTGACGGTTACGGCTCAACTGTGATATAGTATACAGGCTTGGAAATAGGTCTTTTTTTTATGCCTTTTTTTAAGGGTACAAACAACAAAGAATTTAAACGGAGGTGGAAGTCGTGCGTACAAAGATTACATTAGCGTGCACAGAATGTCAGCGTCGTAATTACAACATGACAAAGGACAAAAAAACTCATCCGGACAGAATGGAAACCAAGAAGTATTGTAGATTCTGCAGAACTCATACAATGCACAAGGAAACAAAATAGTCTAGGAACTGAGTGAAGGAGTACATTATGGGACAGAATGAAAAAGTCGAAAAGGCTCCAAAAACAAGCTGGTTTTCAGGTCTGAAAGCTGAATTTCAGAAGATTATCTGGCCTGAGAAGCAATCGGTCATCAGACAGACCATTGCAGTACTGGCGGTTTCAGTAGTTACCGGTCTTATTATTGCGCTTCTTGACTGGGGCATCCAGCAGGGCGTAGATTTCCTTATTGGTTTACATTTTTAAAACGGAGGCAAAGTGATTATGACAGAAGCGAACTGGTATGTAGTTCATACCTATTCAGGTTATGAAAACAAAGTCAAAGCTAATATTGACAAAACAATCGAAAACAGACATCTTGAGGACCAGATCCTTGAAGTACGTGTTCCGTTGGAGGACGTCACAGAGGTTAAGAACGGTGTTCGTAAACAGGTTTCCAAGAAGATGTTTCCAGGCTATGTTCTTATTCATATGATTATGAATGATGATACATGGTACGTTGTACGAAATACCAGAGGCGTAACTGGATTTGTAGGTCCGGGAAGCAAACCGGTTCCTCTCACAGAAGCCGAGATGAGACCTTTGGGTATTAAGACGGAAAACGTGGTAGTTGATTTTGCTGAGGGTGACATGATAGTCGTTATCGGCGGTGTCTGGAAGGATACAGTCGGTGTTATCACAGCTATGAATTATCACAAGCAGACAGTTACAATTAATGTAGAGCTGTTCGGTCGCGAGACACCGGTAGAAGTAAGTTTCGCAGATGTTAAGAAAACAAATTAAGGAGGCAATTCCAAATGGCAAAGAAAGTAGAAGGATACATTAAATTGCAGATCCCTGCTGGAAAGGCAACTCCAGCTCCTCCAGTTGGACCTGCACTTGGACAGCACGGTGTAAACATCGTAGAGTTCACAAAGCAGTTTAATGCAAAGACAGCCGATCAGGGCGACTTAATTATCCCTGTAGTTATTACTGTATATGCAGACAGAAGTTTCAGTTTCATTACTAAGACTCCACCTGCTCCGGTATTAATCAAGAAAGCTTGCAAGATTCAGTCTGGTTCAGGCGAGCCAAACAAGAAGAAGGTTGCTAAGATCACAAAGGCACAGGTTCAGGAAATCGCTGAGCTTAAGATGCCTGACTTAAACGCAGCTTCACTTGAGTCTGCAATGAGCATGATCGCTGGTACAGCAAGATCAATGGGTGTTGAAGTGGTTGACTAACACTTAGCGAAGCCAACATACCCCTAAAATAGTTGCAAATTTATGCAACTCAAAATAATAACAAAGAAACGTAAATGTGGGAGGGTCCTCTCCCGATATTACCACCAGGAGGTTATTTTTTCATGAAAAGAGGAAAGAAGTATCAAGACGCTGTTAAGGCATTTGATAAGAAAGAGCAGTACGATGTTGCTGACGCTATCTCTATCGTAAAGAAAAATGCTACAGCTAAATTTGACGAGACAATCGAGCTTCATCTTAGAACAGGCTGCGACGGACGTCACGCAGAGCAGCAGATCCGTGGTGCGGTTGTATTACCACACGGAACAGGAAAAACAGTTAAGGTTTTAGTTTTCGCTAAGGGAACTAAGGTTGACGAGGCACAGGCAGCAGGAGCTGACTTCGTTGGAGGCGAGGAGTTAATTCCAAAGATCCAGAACGAGGGATGGTTAGACTTCGACGTTGTAGTTGCTACACCTGATATGATGGGTGTTGTTGGTCGTTTAGGACGTGTCCTTGGACCAAAGGGCTTAATGCCAAACCCAAAGGCAGGAACAGTTACTATGGATGTAACAAAAGCTGTTAACGATATCAAAGCCGGTAAGATTGAGTACAGATTGGACAAGACAAACATTATCCATGTGCCAGTTGGAAAAGCATCTTTCACAGACGAGCAGTTAAACGACAACTTCCAGTCTCTTATGGGTGCAATTAATAAAGCAAAACCTGCTAGCTTAAAGGGTCAGTACATTAAGAGCGCAACTCTTACATCTACAATGGGACCTGGCGTTAAGTTAAACGTGGTTAAGATTACACAGTAAGATAGTTAAACAGTTACAGTAAAACAATTTACAAGACCTATCAAACGCCAAGCAAAAGTTTTGCGGAAAGTAATTGACATCCGTAATATAGTTTGATATAATTGCAATGCATATTGCCGAAGACAGTAGGTGCCGCAAGGCGTAAACGTAGAACCTACCGAGGGAATTTTCGAGATTTATCTTGAATTTTGACTTGTACCCTTCTGTCGACAGGCAGGAGGGTTTCTTTGATTAATAAATCAAATACCTCATGTCTTTTATGCGAAAATCTAAAAGGAGGTAAATGAATCGTGGCAAAGGTAGAACTTAAACAGCCAATCGTAGATGAGATTTCCGGTGTTATCAATGGTGCACAGTCAGTAGTAGTTGTTGATTACTTAGGACTCACAGTAGCAGAGGATACTCAGTTACGTAAACAGTTAAGAGAAGCCGGTGTAACTTACAAGGTATACAAGAATACTTTAGTAAACCGTGCAATCCAGGGAACAGAGTTCGAGGGATTAAAGGATGTCCTTGAAGGACCAAGCGCATTCGCTGTATCAGCAGAGGATGCAACAGCACCAGCTAGAATCTTAGCTAAGTTCGCTAAAACAGCTCCGGCTTTAGAGATTAAAGCAGGTGTAGTTGAGGGAACATTTTATGATGCTGAGGGTATGAAGGCAATCGCCGCTGTACCTAGCAGAGATGAGCTTCTTGGAAAATTACTTGGAAGCATTCAGTCACCTATCACAAATCTTGCTCGTGTACTCAATCAGATCGCAGAGCAGGGTGGCGCTGCAGATGCAGCCGTAGAGGCAGCACCAGCAGAGGATGCTGCAGAGGAAGCTCCAGCAGCAGAATAATTCAAATATTATATTTGAACCTTATTATCATAATTAAATTTTTAAATGGAGGAAATTATAATGGCAAAGTTAACAACAGCAGAGTTTATTGATGCTATCAAAGAGTTAAGCGTATTAGAGTTAAATGATTTAGTAAAAGCTTGTGAAGAAGAGTTCGGTGTTTCTGCAGCAGCAGGTGTTGTAGTTGCAGCAGCAGGAGCTGACGGAGCAGCAGCTGAGGAGAAGACTGAGTTCGACGTAGAGCTTACAGAGGTTGGACCAAACAAGGTTAAGGTTATCAAGGTTGTTCGTGAGATCACAGGTCTTGGACTTAAAGAGGCTAAGGACGCTGTTGATGGCGCACCAAAGGTTATCAAAGAGCAGCTTGACAAGGCTTCAGCAGAGGATGCTAAGGCTAAACTTGAGGCAGAGGGTGCTAAGGTTACTCTTAAATAGTCGGATAGGCTACGAGCGGAGTAAAAACATAAAAAAGAGCCAAGGGCAAATTCTATTTGCGCCTTGGCTCTTTTTTATGTTTTTATTGCGCGACAGTCGGAGCGCGTCCCGAAAATGCCTGAGCATTTTTGGGACCTCTGCTCGTAGCCTATCCGACGGCAAATGAAAAAATAAAAAAAGTACTTGCAATTGTCAGTAATTTGTTGTATAGTATACGTTGCACTATTGTGGTGCAGTGGCGTTTTTATGCAATTTTTTAAATGATGCAAATTTGTCAATAGGTAAATTACACTAAAATGCATTCACAAATATGTGCACAAGAGAAAAACCACAAGATATAGTAACTGGGGTGGTTTTTGAATCATTATCTAGATACTTGCTAGATTAAAATAAAAACGAGAGGTGAAACGTCAATGGAGAAAAACAGAATACGTCCGGTCACATCCGGAAAAAGCATGCGTATGAGTTACTCAAGACAAAAAGAGGTTCTGCAGATGCCAAATCTGATTGAGGTCCAGAAGGATTCTTATCAGTGGTTCTTAGACGAAGGTCTCAAGGAAGCTTTTGCGGATATCTCTCCAATCACAGATTACAGCGGAAAGCTTAGTCTTGATTTTGTAGATTTTACATTATGCGAAGATGATGTAAAGTATACAATTCCTGAGTGCAAGGAAAGAGATGCAACATACGCAGCTCCTTTAAAGGTTAAAGTCAGACTTCACAACAAAGAGACAGATGAGATTAATGAGCATGAAATTTTCATGGGTGATCTGCCTTTAATGACAGAGACCGGTACATTCGTAATCAACGGTGCAGAGCGAGTTATTGTCAGTCAGTTAGTTCGTTCTCCTGGTATTTATTACGGAATTGCTCATGATAAGCTCGGAAAGACCCTGTATTCTTGTACTGTTATTCCAAACCGTGGTGCATGGCTTGAGTATGAGACAGATTCTAACGACGTTTTTTATGTAAGAGTAGACAGAACACGTAAGGTACCTATCACAGTACTTTTACGTGCACTTGGAGTAGGTACAAACCAGGCTATTCTCGATATGTTCGGAGATGAACCAAAGATCCAGGCATCATTCAGCAAGGACCCTGCAATCACAGAGCGTGAGCCACAGGGAAGCTATGAGGCTGGTTTATTAGAGTTATATAAGAAGATTCGTCCGGGCGAGCCACTTTCAGTTGAGAGTGCAGAGAGCCTTATCACAGCAATGTTCTTCGATCCTAGAAGATATGACCTTGCCAAGGTAGGACGTTATAAGTTTAATAAGAAGCTTGCTTTAAAGAATCGTATCAGTGGACAGGTTTTAGCTGAGGACGTAGTGGATCCTTCTACAGGTGAGGTTATCGCTGAGGCAGGTACTGTTGTTGACCGTGCGCTTGCTACACAGATCCAGAACGCTGCCGTTCCTGCTTTATGGATTCAGACAGAGACAAGAAATGTCAAGATTCTTTCTTCTATGATGGTTGACATCAGAAGCTGGATTCCTGAGCTTGAGGATCCTAAGTCTATCGGTGTTACTGAGCTTGTTTACTATCCGGTACTCGCTCAGATTCTCGAGGAGTATGATTCTCTTGAGGACAGAATCGAGGCTATAAAGAGAGATATATCTGACCTTATTCCAAAGCATATTACTAAAGAGGATATCTTCGCAACTATCAACTACAATATGCACTTAGAGTGGGGCGCAGGAACAGATGACGATATCGATCATCTTGGAAACAGACGTATCCGTGCGGTTGGAGAGCTGTTACAGAACCAGTACCGTATCGGTCTCTCAAGACTGGAGCGTGTTGTTCGTGAAAGAATGACTACACAGGACTTAGAGGGAATTTCACCTCAGTCACTTATCAATATAAAGCCTGTAACTGCCGCTGTTAAAGAATTCTTCGGTTCTTCACAGCTTTCACAGTTCATGGATCAGAACAACCCTCTTGGAGAGCTTACTCACAAGAGACGTTTATCAGCACTTGGACCTGGTGGTCTTTCAAGAGACCGTGCCGGATTCGAGGTTCGAGATGTACATTACACTCACTACGGCCGTATGTGTCCTGTAGAGACTCCTGAGGGACCAAACATCGGTCTTATCAACTCACTTGCATGCTATGCGAGAATCAATGAGTATGGCTTCGTAGAGGCCCCATACCGTAAGATTGACAAGACTGATCCTAAGAACCCGGTAGTCACAGAAGAGGTTGTATACATGACAGCCGACGAGGAGGACAACTACCACGTAGCACAGGCTAATGAGAAGCTTGATGCCGAAGGACATTTCATACGTAACTCAGTTTCAGGTCGTTACAGAGAGGAAACTCAGGAGTACGATAAGTCAGCATTTGATTATATGGATGTATCTCCAAAGATGGTATTCTCAGTAGCTACAGCGCTGATTCCGTTCTTGCAGAACGATGACCCTACACGTGCCCTCATGGGATCAAACATGCAGCGTCAGGCCGTTCCGCTTCTGACAACAGAGGCTCCTGTAGTTGGTACAGGTATTGAGACAAAGGCCGCAGTTGACTCAGGTGTCTGCGTAGTTGCAAAGGCAGACGGAGAGGTATTATCTTCAGAGTCAAACCGCATTATCATAAAAGAGACTGACGGAAACAAGAGAGAGTATATCCTTACAAAGTTCTCTCGTTCTAACCAGTCAAACTGCTACAACCAGAGACCTATCGTATTTAAGGGAGACAAGGTTAAGGCAGGTGATGTTATCGCAGACGGTCCTTCAACAAGTCAGGGAGAGCTTGCTCTTGGAAAGAACCCGCTTATCGGATTCATGACATGGGAAGGATACAACTACGAGGATGCCGTTCTTCTTTCAGAGCGTCTCGTAGAGTATGATGTGTATACATCAGTTCATATCGAGGAATATGAAGTAGAGTCACGTGATACAAAGCTAGGACCTGAGGAGATTACACGTGATGTCCCGGGTGTCGGCGACGACGCACTCAAGGACCTTGATGAGAGAGGTATCATCCGTGTAGGTGCAGAGGTTCGTGCCGGTGATATCCTTGTAGGAAAGGTTACACCAAAGGGTGAGACAGAGCTTACAGCAGAGGAGAGACTTCTTCGTGCCATCTTCGGTGAGAAGGCAAGAGAGGTTCGTGATACATCACTTAAGGTACCTCATGGTGCTTACGGTATCATTGTTGATGCCAAGGTATTTACAAGAGAGAACGGCGATGAGCTTTCTCCGGGAGTAAACCAGTCAGTACGTATCTACATTGCACAGAAGAGAAAGATTTCTGTCGGTGATAAGATGGCCGGACGTCACGGTAACAAGGGTGTCGTTTCCCGTGTGCTTCCTGTTGAGGATATGCCATTCCTTCCAAACGGACGTCCACTGGATATCGTACTTAACCCACTCGGTGTTCCTTCACGAATGAACATCGGTCAGGTCCTTGAGATTCACCTGAGTCTCGCTGCAAAGGCACTTGGCTTCAATATCTCAACTCCTGTATTTGACGGAGCAAACGAGGTAGATATCGAGGATACACTTGAGCTTGCAAATGATTACGTAAATCTTCCGTTCGATAAGGAAGAGCTTGAAAAGGATTTACAGGCTGAGCATCCATACTGGAGCGCAGATGCTGAAATCTTCTATGATAAATATGTTGATACACTCCGTGAGGACGTTATGGAATACCTTTCAACAAACAGAGCTCACAGAAGCTTATGGAAGGGCGTTCCGATTTCAAAGGATGGAAAGGTACAGCTTCGTGATGGTAGAACAGGTGAGTGCTTCGATGGAAAGACAACTATCGGACACATGCATTACCTTAAGCTGCATCATCTTGTTGACGATAAGATCCATGCACGTTCAACAGGTCCTTACTCATTAGTAACACAGCAGCCACTCGGTGGTAAGGCACAGTTCGGTGGACAGCGTTTCGGAGAGATGGAGGTTTGGGCTCTTGAGGCATATGGTGCTGCATATACACTCCAGGAGATCCTTACAATGAAGTCCGATGATGTTGTTGGCCGTGTCAAGACCTACGAGGCTATCATCAAGGGTGAGAATATCCCTGAGCCTGGTATTCCAGAGTCATTCAAGGTACTTCTCAAAGAGCTTCAGGCACTTGGTCTGGATGTCAAGGTACTTGATGAGAACAGAGAAGAGGTTGAGCTTATCGAGACAAGTGAGTACGGTAATACAGATATCAACTCAATTATCGGAAACGATAAGGACTATGCATTCGAGGACAGTGAGTCATTCGCAGAGCATGGTTTCTCAAAGAAAGAATTTGATGACAACGAAGAGCTTGTTGACATAGAAGAGGAAGAGTCTCCTGAGACAGCGGATGACGATATTTTTGCTGATGAAGTTCTTGATGACGAAGAATAATTAGAAGGGAGTGCCAAAATGCCAGAAACAAATAATATAGAAAATAATCAGGCAATGCAGTTTGATGCGATTCAGATTGGATTAGCATCTCCTGAAAAGATCAGAGAGTGGTCACATGGCGAGGTTAAAAAGCCTGAGACTATTAACTATAGAACATTAAAGCCTGAAAAAGACGGTCTTTTCTGCGAGAAGATTTTCGGACCAACGAAGGACTGGGAGTGTCATTGTGGTAAATACAAGAAGATACGTTATAAGGGTGTTGTCTGCGACCGATGTGGCGTAGAAATCACAAAGTCAAGCGTTCGTAGAGAGCGTATGGGACACATCGAGCTTGCTGCTCCTGTATCTCATATCTGGTATTTCAAGGGTATCCCATCACGTATGGGACTCATCCTTGACTTATCTCCACGTGTACTTGAGAGAGTACTGTACTTTGCTTCATATATTGTGCTTGACCCGGGCGAGACAAAGCTTGCATACAAGCAGATTCTCAACGAGTCAGAGTACCAGGAGGCATGCGATACTTATGGCCGCTCAGCATTCCGTGTAGGAATGGGTGCTGAGTCTATCCGTGAGCTTTTAGCAGCAATCGATCTCGAGAAGGATTCGGCAGAGCTTAAGGCAGAGCTTGAGAATGCTACAGGCCAGAAGCGTGCACGTATCATCAAGAGACTTGAGGTTGTAGAGGCTTTCCGTGAGTCAGGAAACAAGCCTGAGTGGATGATTATGACAGTTATTCCTGTTATCCCGCCGGATCTTCGTCCAATGGTTCAGCTCGATGGAGGACGTTTCGCAACAAGTGATCTTAACGACCTTTACAGACGAATCATCAACCGTAACAACCGTCTTAGAAGACTTCTTGATCTTGGAGCACCGGATATCATCGTTCGTAACGAGAAACGTATGCTTCAGGAGGCTGTCGATGCACTTATCGACAACGGCCGTCGTGGACGTCCTGTTACCGGTCCAGGAAACAGAGCTCTTAAGTCTCTTTCAGACATGCTCAAGGGAAAGGGAGGACGTTTCCGTCAGAACCTTCTCGGAAAGCGAGTTGACTACTCAGGACGTTCAGTTATCTGTGTAGAGCCAAAGCTTAAGATTTATCAGTGTGGTCTTCCAAAGGAGATGGCTATCGAGCTTTTCAAGCCATTCGTTATGAAGGAGCTTGCCGCTAACGGAACCGCACACAACATAAAGAGTGCAAAGAAGATGGTTGAGAGACTTCAGCCGGAGGTATGGGATGTCCTTGAGGACGTCATCAAAGAGCATCCGGTTATGCTTAACCGAGCTCCTACACTCCACAGACTTGGAATCCAGGCCTTCGAGCCAATCCTTGTAGAGGGTAAGGCAATCAAGCTTCATCCACTCGTATGTACAGCGTTCAACGCCGACTTCGATGGAGACCAGATGGCTGTACATCTTCCACTGACTGCTGAGGCACAGGCTGAGTGCAGATTCATGCTTCTGTCACCTAACAACCTGCTTAAGCCTTCTGATGGTGGACTTGTAGCCGTTCCTTCACAGGATATGATCCTTGGAGTTTACTACCTCACAATGAGAAAGCTCGCTGATTACAAGGATGATCCAAAGATGGTTGCACAGGTGTCATCAGACACTGTATACAATGATGTTGATGAGCTTAGAAAGCTCACAACTCCTGATGAAAATACAGGAAAGGCTGAGCTTGGCTTATATGACCTCATCTGGTTTGAGGATGTCACAGACGGAAACCGTCGTGTGCTTTGCAGACCGATAGATCTTCTCGGCCGTTACTATGGAAGTGTTAATCTTGCAATGCTCGCTTACGAGAACAAGGAGATTACTCTTCACCAGAATATCTTTGTACACCGTACAGTAAAGCTTCCTGACGGCACAGAGGTTTCAGGTTTTACAGAGACAACAGTAGGACTTTTGATATTCAATGAGAACATTCCACAGGATCTTGGTTTTATAGACAGATCAAAGGCTGAGAATGCACTCAAGTTTGAGGTTGAGTTCCACGTTGGTAAGAAACAGATCAAGCAGATCCTTGAGAAGGTTATCAACACACACGGAGCTACAACAACAGCAGAGGTTCTTGACAATGTCAAAGCTATGGGATACAAGTATTCAACCCAGGCTGCCATGACAGTTTCAATTTCAGATATGACAGTGCCACCACAGAAGCCACAGATGATCGCTGATGCACAGGACACTGTAGATAAGATTACAAGACAGTACAAGCGTGGACTTATCACTGATGAGGAGCGTTACAAAGAGGTTATCGAGACATGGAAGGATACAGATGATGCCCTTACAAAGGCACTTCTTACAGGTCTTGATAAGTACAACAACATCTTCATGATGGCAGATTCCGGAGCCCGTGGATCTGATAAGCAGATCAAACAGCTTGCAGGTATGCGAGGACTCATGGCTGATACAACAGGTCGTACAATCGAGCTTCCTATCAAGTCATGCTTCCGTGAGGGTCTTGACGTACTCGAGTACTTCATGTCAGCACATGGAGCTCGTAAGGGACTTTCAGATACAGCGCTTCGTACAGCTGATTCAGGATACCTTACAAGACGTCTCGTAGATGTTTCACAGCATATGATCGTTCGTGAGACAGACTGCTGTGCAGGCACAGGACGTGAGATTCCGGGAATGGTTGTAAAGGCATTCATGGAGGGTCGAGAGGAAATCGAGAGCCTTCAGGAGAGAATTACAGGTCGTTTCTCTTGCAATACAATCTGCGATAAGGATGGCAATGTAATCGTTAAGGCCAACCATATGATTACACCAAAGCGTGCAGCAAAGGTTATGGCAGAGGGGGTTGACGAGAATGGTAATCCAATCACACAGGTTAAGATTCGTACAGTGCTTACCTGTCGTTCACACATGGGAGTATGTGCTAAGTGTTACGGTTCAAACCTTGCAACAGGTCAGGCAGTACAGGTTGGTGAAGCAATCGGTATCATCGCAGCACAGTCAATCGGTGAGCCTGGTACACAGCTTACCATGAGAACCTTCCATACAGGTGGTGTTGCCGGTGGAGATATCACACAGGGTCTTCCTCGAGTAGAGGAGATTTTCGAGGCACGTAAGCCTAAGGGACTCGCTATTATCACAGAGTTCGGCGGAACTGCCACAATCAAGGATACAAAGAAGAAGCGTGAGGTTATCGTTACAAACAACGAGACAGGCGAGACAAAGGCTTACCTCATTCCTTACGGCTCACGTATCAAGGTTGTAGACGGACAGGAGCTTGAGGCCGGCGACGAGCTTACAGAGGGTTCTGTAAATCCACACGATATCCTCAAGATTAAGGGCGTTCGTGCGGTTCAGGATTACATGCTCCGTGAGGTACAGCGTGTTTACCGTTTACAGGGTGTTGAGATTAACGATAAGCATGTCGAGGTTATAGTTCGTCAGTGCTTACAGAAGATCCGTGTAGAGGAGCCGGGAGATTCAGATTTACTTCCGGGCAGCATGGTTGATGCCCTTGACTTCTTAGAGCTCAACGAGAAGCTTGAGGAAGAGGGCAAGGAGCTTGCAGTTGGCTCACAGGTATTACTTGGAATCACAAAGGCATCTCTTGCAACCAACTCATTCCTGTCAGCAGCTTCATTCCAGGAGACCACAAAGGTTCTTACTGAGGCAGCGATCAAGGGCAAGGTTGATCCGCTTATCGGTATGAAGGAGAACGTAATCATCGGTAAGCTCATCCCGGCAGGAACAGGTATGAAGATTTATCGTAATATCAAGCTTGACAGCGATGTAAACGATGAGGATACACTTGATTTTGATGATGATGATTTTGCGGATTTCGCAGAGGAAGAGGCAGTCGGAGTCATTGATACAGATGCTGAATCAGTTGATGAAAAATAATTACTGATGTTTGTACTTAAGCTACAGAAGCTGTTACAAACTAAAAAGAAAGAAGTCCGGGAAACCGGACTTCTTTCTTGTATTATATTGAAAACAAAATTGGTCTTGACAAAACAGACAAGGATTTGTATAATATTTTAGCGTGCATAAGATTGCACTGCTTAAAATAAAACAGGAGGTGAAAATAATGCCAACATTTAACCAGTTAGTAAGAAAAGGACGTCAGACATCTGTAAAGAAGTCTACAGCACCAGCTCTTCAGAGAAGCTTTAACTCTCTCCAGAAGAAGCCAATCAACACTTCTTCTCCACAGAAGCGTGGTGTATGTACAGCTGTTAAGACAGCTACTCCTAAGAAGCCTAACTCAGCTCTTAGAAAGATCGCCAGAGTTCGTCTTTCAAACGGAATCGAAGTAACTTCATACATTCCTGGTGAGGGACACAACTTACAGGAGCATAGCGTTGTTCTGATTCGTGGTGGCCGTGTTAAGGATTTACCAGGTACACGTTACCATATCATCCGTGGTACATTAGATACTGCAGGTGTTGCAAACAGAAAACAGGCCCGCTCTAAGTACGGCGCAAAGAGACCAAAAGCTGCTAAATAATTTAGCAACATTGTGTATCACAAACAGAACTAAAGTAGGTTAGTGTTGGGATTAGACCTGCAGATGCAGGATTTCACTTTATGAATACAATTCCGCACGAACACATTAGAGAGACACATGTGAGTACCGATGAATTAATCCACAAATATCATGATTAAGGAGGGAAGTAACGTGCCACGTAAAGGACATACTCAGAAAAGAGACGTATTAGCAGATCCAATGTACAACAGCAAAGTAGTTACAAAGCTTGTTAACAGCATTATGTTAGACGGTAAGAAAGGCGTAGCTCAGAAGATTGTATACGGAGCATTTGCTACAGTAGAAGAGAAGACAGGAAGACCAGCTCTTGAAGTATTCGAAGAGGCTATGAACAATGTAATGCCAGCTCTCGAAGTAAAAGCAAGACGTATCGGTGGTGCCACATATCAGGTACCAATCGAGGTTCGCCCTGATCGTCGTCAGGCTTTAGGCCTTCGTTGGTTAACAGCATTCTCACGTGCCAGAGGAGAGAAAACTCAGGCTGAGAGATTAGCTAACGAGATCATGGATGCAGCTAACAACACAGGCGCATCTGTTAAGAGAAAAGAAGATATGCACAAGATGGCAGAGGCAAACAAGGCATTCGCACATTACAGATTCTAGTTTCTGTAAGAAGCTTACAGCTTTGCTTTTGATTCATGCAGCGGACCGGATTTGTAACAGAGTCCGGTTGTGCATAGGACACTAAATATAGGAGGAAAAAACCTTGGCTGGAAGAGAATATCCACTTGAGAGAACCAGAAATATTGGAATCATGGCTCATATCGATGCTGGTAAAACAACACTGACAGAGCGTATTCTTTATTATACTGGTATTAACTATAAAATCGGTGATACTCATGAAGGTACTGCTACCATGGACTGGATGGAGCAGGAGCAGGAAAGAGGTATTACAATTACTTCTGCCGCTACAACATGTCACTGGACACTTGAAGAGTTCACTAAACCAAAGCCAGGAGCACTTGAGCATCGTATCAACATCATCGATACACCGGGCCACGTTGACTTCACAGTAGAAGTTGAGCGTTCACTCCGTGTACTTGATGGCGCAGTTGGTGTGTTCTGTGCAAAGGGTGGTGTTGAGCCTCAGTCAGAGAACGTTTGGCGTCAGGCTGACACATACAATGTACCTCGTATGGCATTCATCAATAAGATGGATATCTTAGGTGCAAACTTCTACGGAGCTGTTGACCAGATCCGTACAAGATTAGGAAAAAATGCTATCGTACTTCAGTTACCAATCGGTAAAGAGGACGATTTCAAAGGAATTATCGACCTTTTCGAGATGAAGGCATATATCTACAATGATGAGAAGGGTGACGATATCACAGTTACTGATGATCTTGGAGATATGGCTGATCAGGCTGCAGAGTACCGTACAGAGCTTATTGAGAAAATCTGTGAGTTAGATGACGATCTCATGATGCAGTATCTTGAGGGTGAGGAGCCATCTGTAGAGGATATGAAGAAGGTTCTTCGTAAAGCAACATGTGAGTGTACAGCAGTACCTGTATGTTGTGGTTCTGCATACCGTAACAAGGGTGTACAGAAGTTACTTGACGCTATTGTTGAGTACATGCCAGCTCCTACAGATATCCCTTCAATCAAGGGAACAGATCTTGAGGGAAATGAGATTGAGAGACATTCATCAGATGATGAGCCATTCTCAGCACTTGCATTCAAGATCATGGCAGATCCATTCGTAGGAAAGCTTGCATTCTTCCGTGTTTACTCAGGAAAATGTAAGGCAGGTTCTTATGTATTAAATGCAACAAAGGATAAGAAAGAGCGTATCGGACGTATTCTTCAGATGCATGCTAATAAGAGACAGGAATTGGATGAGGTTTACTCAGGTGATATCGCTGCTGCTGTTGGATTTAAATTCACAACAACAGGTGATACAATCTGTGATGAGCAGCATCCGGTTATCCTTGAGTCTATGGAGTTCCCAGAGCCAGTTATCGAGCTCGCTATCGAGCCAAAGACAAAAGCTGGACAGGGTAAGTTAGGTGAGGCTCTTGCAAAGCTTGCAGAGGAGGATCCTACATTCCGTGCTCATACTGATCAGGAAACAGGTCAGACAATCATCGCTGGTATGGGTGAGCTTCACCTTGAGATCATCGTTGACCGTCTTCTCCGTGAGTTCAAGGTTGAGGCAAACGTTGGTGCACCTCAGGTTGCTTACAAGGAGACATTTACAAAGGCTGTTGATCAGGAATACAAATATGCTAAGCAGTCAGGTGGACGTGGACAGTACGGACACTGTAAGGTTCGCTTCGAGCCAATGGATGCCAATGGAGAAGAACTTTTCAAGTTCGATTCAGAGGTTGTCGGTGGTGCTATTCCAAAGGAGTACATCCCATCAATCGGCGAAGGTATCGAGGAGGCTACAAAGGCCGGCTCTCTTGGTGGATTCCCAGTAGTTGGTATCCATGCAACAGTATACGATGGATCTTACCATGAGGTCGATTCATCAGAGATGGCATTCCACATTGCCGGATCTATGTGTTTCAAAGAGGCTATGGCAAAGGCTGCACCTGTATTACTTGAGCCTATCATGAAGGTAGAGGTTACAATGCCTGAGGAGTACATGGGAGACGTTATCGGTGATGTTAACTCTCGTCGTGGACGTATCGAGGGTATGGACGATCTCGGCGGTGGAAAGATTGTACATGCATATGTACCACTTGCAGAGATGTTCGGTTACTCTACAGACCTTCGTTCTAAGACACAGGGACGTGGAAACTACTCAATGTTCTTCGACAGATATGAGCCGGTTCCAAAGAATGTACAGGACAAGGTTCTTGCTAACCACGCAAAATAATTGCAAATTAGCAAACAATTTATAGTACAAATGATGAAATATATACTATATATGGTATAAAAATCAAAAATAAAGGCATTTCCCCTTGAAAAAGGGGGATTTGCCGTAAAATTTACTTGAAAAAACTTTGATTATTTCGTATAATCAAAGCAGTCGGTAGATTATAAAAATAGCCCATGGGGCATAAAAGTTTAAGGAGGACGTTTCAAAATGGCAAAGGCTAAATTTGAAAGAACAAAACCACATTGTAATATTGGTACCATCGGTCACGTAGATCATGGTAAAACAACTTTAACAGCAGCTATTACAGCAGTATTAGCAGCTCGTGTCGCTGGTAACACAGCTACAGATTTCGCTAACATTGATAAGGCTCCAGAGGAGAGAGAGCGTGGAATCACAATTTCTACAGCTCACGTTGAGTATGAGACAGAAAAGAGACATTACGCACACGTTGACTGTCCTGGACATGCTGACTACGTAAAGAACATGATCACTGGTGCAGCTCAGATGGATGGTGCTATCCTTGTTGTTGCTG
>ENA-OZEB01000063-OZEB01000063.1-human-gut-metagenome-genome-assembly--contig:-NODE-63-length-48333-cov-16.086105_pt1 | contig 48333 bp, 51 predicted proteins | sample MGYA00245060_ERZ653593 | MGnify/ENA primary metagenome ERZ653593 (study PRJEB26926, sample SAMN06164989) | human gut metagenome | biome: ENVO:00009003; feature: ENVO:2100002; material: ENVO:00002003... | reverse complement strand
ATGCGATCGTCGGCAGCGTCAGATGTGTATAAGAGACAGTTATATCATATTATATGCGTTTTGTCAATAGCAAAATGAGAATTTATATTATGGGTCTGCCCCGACCACATTCACCATAAGCCGTATATTTGCAAATGTTATAGCAGTTAGGCGTGAGGCGTTTGACACTCGGAAAGGAACAATTGTGACACATATAGCACGAATGGCGGCACTGATTTCTCAGCACCGCCATTCGTAAGCATTTTGGGTTATTTTTAGATGTTCGTCAAGGCTTTTGTAATTTCTTCAACTGTTACCTTTCGTTCCATATTTTCTGTTAGGTCAACATATCTGTCATCTTTTCCGAAATATAACTCGCAAAGTTCGTGCGTGATAAAAGAAACATACAGGTCGTTTATCTCTTTGTCATAAACTATTTTTATAAACATACCGAACGGTTCTCCATATTTCTTTATATTTTCGTTCCGCCAATATACTTCCTGATTAAAATCTTTAACTGCAATTTCGATTTTCTCCATGCTGATTTTTGATACGTCCATATTATTTCTCCTTTACTTTGAATAGCTTCTCAACTCTGCTTCGATGATACATAATATCACAACGAACGGTCAAAAGCTCTTTGCCATTCTTCTTCGCTTCTCTTCGTCTTAATGAGAACAACACTTCCCTTTCGGTGTTTTAAATCTGCACCACAAAAAGGACACGTTTCTATAAAATGACCCTGAACGCATTGCGGTTTACTCAACACCCAGTATTCATTATCTCCAAAGCTCGCTATCGTATTGCACCATATTTTATATCCCGTTGGCTTTTTTTTACAACGATGCTCAATTCCACTAAACACTGTGAAAAAATAATTATTTACAATGATTTTTGCACTCTTTCTGCGAATATCATTTTCTGCTATCCACGTTATATTTTTATAACGGTGATATAAAAGATAAGCATTATACGTCCTTTTTAAGTTTTCTCTTTTACGTTCGATTTCTTTTTTCCTTAATTCTTCACGCTGTTTCTTTGTCATTCTGCTCATGTTTTTCGCCCCTATCCACAAAGTTTCAAAAGTTCATTATTCTCAATAAGATACTGTTCTGAATTTTCATACACCTCTTCATATGCCTGTTTTCCCTCAAATTCATCAATGACTGCTTTTTCATCATCAGTCATTTCATTGTACGCCTTCTTACCGTAATGCGGCGGCAACCAATTTTTCTGTCTGCCTGCGTAAATATTGAATTTTTTCAGAAGCTTTTCGTCAGTAAACTCAATATGACAAGTTCCCTTTTTATAGAAAGAAACATTGAAATATTTCAGCTCAATATTCCGACTTTCTCCCATATTTTCAGCCACTTTGAGTATTGAAGAGAGATCGTGATAATTAATGCGGTCGCTGCCGTCAAGATACTCAAATACCCTTTCAATATCTTTGAGATTTTCTTCCACTCTGTAATAAGAAAATCTCTTAAAAATATCATTCCACGCCGAAAGCGGTATGATAACCTTTTTGTTTACATAATGCGCCTTGTTGTGCGCCCAACCGTTATAGTAGTGAATGTTGTTAGCACACTCAGGATACCACGAATGTTTCGTACTAAACTCTTCAAAGCACTGCAAGATGTTCTCCTCGAGAGCTGAGAGCAAATGTCTTGATAGCTCTATTCTCATTTGGAGAACATTAAAAAGGTTAAAATCATAGTATTTCATTTCAGAAAGCTTTGACATAAAATCTTGTCTGAGTTTGCTCGTAAACAGCTTCATAAACTCGTCGGAATGAAACAAAGCGTTCCAATACTTATATCTCATTGAATAAATGAAACGGTTAATCATTTCGCCATAATTCTCTTTATATGAATGTTCATCGACTTCGAGCTTTATAATATCTCTTTGGTAAGAGTCTTTTTTTAGGCTGCTTGAAAATCTAGGCTTTAAAGCGAAGTATTCGGTTATAAGCTTCTTGCCTGCGGCAACTTCAAGATTGTATGAGTCAATGAGATTTTGAAAGTAGTTACCGCTTGCAACGTCAGTTGGCTCAAAGTTTCTGTCCTCTTGCTCCAGTTCTGAACGTTCAAGGTTTTTCAAAATATCACTTTTATACACACAAGGCACTTTAACCTTAATCAGTGCAACTTCAACGTTTGTTGTGCGATCGGCACTTGTAAACTCAGAAGGCAGATAGTTTATCTCAGCGTTATATCCTTCAAGCAGCTTCACAAGTTCCTTGCGGCGATTACTAAATGGATTGCGAATAGTTTCAGCATTAACAATAGCGATTACCTCGCCGCCGTTCTCCTGCATTTTCAACGCCTTCAAGATGTGTTTATCGCCGTTTGAAAATGGTGCGTTCATAATGATAAGGTCATAGTGCTTATCTGCCTTAAAAGTCAGAAAATCATCATACACGAGCTTATATCCCTTGCCTTTTAAAATCTTCTGCAAATCAGGCTCTATCTCCACCACGTCAATGTCTATTTCCTCACCACGATATGATTGTTTACTTCTTTCCAACAAACCCTCAACGATAGCTCCGTTTCCTGCACTTGGCTCTAATACGGTTTTCACGGTATTAAAATCTATTCCGTCAAGCATTTTATCAATGAGAGTTTTCGGTGTCGGATAAAATTCAACTAATGCGTTGCCCATAATCAGCACTCCTTTAATAAAGTAGGTTATCTTATATATATATTATATCATATTATAGCACGTTTGTCAATAGCAAATATAAAAATTTCAGAAACAAAATGAGTCTCACGCCCGACCACCTTCACCATATTTCTGCATATATAAACGCTGTATCGTATAGCTATGCAGCGTTTTATAAGCTTCGGTGCAAAAAGAAAGAGCAAGTTCAAAACTTGCTCAAAAGTGGACACATATGTCACATTTTTATGTAGCACCACGATTGCGGAGCTTTTTTTAAATAGGTTTCAAGCGGCAATACTGGAACATATTTTTTTAAGCAAGAAATATGCCAAGCATATTTTCCGCCATACGTTTCCAACTGTTCTTCGGTGAGGCAGGAGTTCTCGATTATCTCCGCCCTGTTGCCAGTATCAATATCAAATATCTTATCACAAATAAACTCAGCTACCACCTTGCCCTTGTAAAGCTCGTTGGACTTAACGTCCTTCGTGCAATATATAAGGCATTTAAAAGGCGTGTTCAGTTTTGGCTTTGTACGTCTGACTTCTGCCGTTTTCTGCCCTGTCATTATTTTTCTGCACCACTCAGGTTTGATGCTTATTATAATCTCATTCATCTTTTTCCCTGCCATTAAAAATCAGTAAATCATTGTACACAGCACGTTTATCAGAATATTCGCTTGACTTCAACTTCTTTGTGCCGAATATTCCCTCAAAGGCATTGATATAATCATCGCCCAATTGATGTATCTGCTCGTCCACATCGTCAAGCTTTCTTATCGTTTCTTCGTCTGAACTTGCCTCTTTCAAAAAAGACATATCCATACTCAGGATATACCTTGTCTTGGTTTCGTCTATCTGTTTTTCATAAGATGTATTATCGGCAAGAACATAGCAAAGGCGATGCTTTTCATATTCAAGAGTTTTTAATTTGTAATATAGGCTGTCGCACATGGCTATTTGTATGCCGTCTACTATAAGGAACGAAAGAAGCGCAGATACGCATATGCAGATGATTACTGATATCACTGCTTTTTTCTTCTCCATTTATTTTTCCTCTTGTCGGCTTATATCCACGTCTAAATATCTTCTCACATAAACAGAGTTACGGTTTTTATAATCGTCACTCTCGCTCAATACACGAACGTCCTTTTTCTCTAAAAGGCGCACAAATTTCTCAACCTCTTTCGGCTCTCCCTCTACTCTTATTTTTATCACTTACATCATTGCTCCTTCAAACTCTGCTTGCCACTGTTCATCGGAAGTATTTGCTTTCAGCACAACTATTGTGCCTTTGTGATCGTTCAGGTTAAGACCGCAATAAGGGCAGCAGCTTATATTCTGCACAACACCGTCCTCGTCTATCTCAGCCCATTGCTCCTGCTTATCAGAAGTCAGGATAACGTTATCCTTGTCCGTTTGTTCACAACGGTGGAACACCTTCTGATAAACAAGTTTACCATATGTGCCAAGGTCAACGATTTTCTTTCGGCGTGGGTCAGTATCAGGGATAGCAGTTACATCATCAAGAGAGTTGTAAATATTGAACGCCTCATACAAAGACTCTATATTTTTCTTCTGACTTTCCTTTTTACCTTTTTTTAAATCATCAAAGTAATCTGCAATTGCCTGTAATAGTATCTTGCTTCTTGCCACACCTACCTGCTTTGCCAACAAGTCAGCTCTTTCAAACAGGTCATTTGGAATATATACTCCAAAGGTTTCTGTACGCATATCATCACCCTCGTTATTTCTTCTGAGAGTTTCACTAGATATGTTCACATTTTTTGCTGATAATAGCTTTTCCAATGCCTCTTCCACAAAGATCGAGGGCGTTTTGCCAGCAGATAAGACATAGGAACTTATCTCATTAAACATCTTCTTCGATGTTCTCATTGTAATCAACTTCATACTTTCCACGTTTACCTCCACCCTAAATGGTTTAAAATCTTCTTATGTTATTTACCTTCTTTTTATTTGCTATGTATAGATTATATCATAATATGTGCATTTTGTCAAGTGAATACATTTATTTCTATAATGAAGTGCAATTGTGACACATATAGCACACACGAAAAAAAGACTCACATTTCTGCAAGTCTTTTTCCCGATAAGATAACTCATACTTATCAAAGCACAAGTAGTTTTGATTGTATATATTATATCATATATTACGCATAATGTCAACACTTTTCTAAAAAAAATAGACGTTGCAAGATTTTCTCTCAACGTCTATCTTTCATATGGTTTATATGTTTAAGGAGTATAAGTGTATCGTTATTTCAATAATAAATTCAGTACCAAAAAATGAAAACTGATTTATAGTCTGCGTAAATCTCGCCTTAAAATGTTTACAATTTATTCACAATAAAACTTGTTTTTTTTGCACCATTAAACGATTATATTGTCAGCCAAAAGCTTAAAAAGCAACACCACTTAATATTAGGTTAAAGGGTGTAGACTATTGGCTTTCCTGATTTGGTACTTATCTATACAACAAGCTACTCTCGATAACTAGGCTCATACTTGTCTATGACTTTATAAGCCGTACCCCACATAAAGGAGCGTGATAAATAATGGATATACAAACAATAATATTTTTAATATTATTGATCCGAACAATTGATAATTTCGGAAAGAATAATAATAAGAAATAATTACTTAAAATTCTAGGAGGCAGAATTTTAAGTCTTTAATCATAAGATATATAGATAAGTATAGCACTAAATTTTTGGAAAGTCAATAGAAATATGGAAAAAGGCTCAGATTTTTTTCTGAGCCTTTTTTATTATATGTTCTTTGTATATCGACAAGTCGGAAAGTTGCTACAGCCCCAAAATGCGCCATGCTTTCCATACCGCTTAACAAGCGTTCCACCACAATAAGGGCAGGACGGTGGTTCTTGTGCTTGCTGAGACGGCTGTGCTTGCGTATACGCCGCCGAAACGAACGAGCGTATGTTGTTACCACCTATAAACTGCGTAAGCTCTGAGCGGTCATACAGCTCGACTCCTGACGTTTCCGCAAGCTGTTCAGCACTGTTGCTGAAATAGTTATTAGTGAATACAATGGCTCTCTGTGCGTTGTAATAAGACCTTGCGCCGATCACTTCTTGTATCGCCTTTATCCCTACGGTGCTTCCGTACCGCTTTGCCTGAACGACAATGGTTTCACCATATCCATTCTTTAATACTAAATCTGCGCCATAATCGTGTGACTTAGGTGTGAGCTGTGCCTTATACCCTTGCTCCTGAAAATGATACTTCAAAAGCTCTTCAAATTCTTCTCCTGACATTTGGTCTATATCAGCCATACCGCTTGTAAGATATCGTTCTTTTTTCTTATTCTGCTTGTAGACCTTAATGATAAGTGGTACGCCCACACCAACTATAAGCATCATAATCAGCGTTGCCACAAGGTTTCCTTTTGTAACAAATAAGGTTATGATCGCCGTTGCTGTTGCAAGAAGCTCACCAAGACTTTCTTCTTGCTTGCGTTTACTTCTTTTCCTGTATCTCCTAGCCATTGTATATACCCCTCTTTTAATCAAATTTTCGTTTCAAGCATATTCTCCGCCGTTGCCATTGCAATTGTATATTCGCTTGCCTTTTTCATGTTCATATGAAACTCGATCTTTATGACCTTTCTTCCCTTTGATATTGGCTCATAGCTGACATTCAAAGCTGTTAAATTATTAATTTCATTGATTGCAACATCAAGCATACCTTGACACAACGCCGTATGCGTTCACAATCGGCGAGGACGGCATTGTAAAGGCGAAAATGACAAACAAGTTACAAGAGGTCATTCTTAACATATACAAGACTGACGGTGAAACAAAGAAGGCTCTTGCAGGCGCAGAGTTCAAAGTTTTTGATAAGAACGGCAACGAGCTTGGCAAGATCACAACAGACGAGAACGGACAGGCAACAACGAGAGATAAAATCAAGCTGTATGCAGGCATTGAGTACAAAGTCAAGGAAACCAAAGCACCTGACGGATATAGGGAGAGCAACTGGGAAAAGACATTCATTAGTGATTATGACAGCTCGATCGAATATCACGAAGTAAATCTCAGTGTAGAGAATACTAAGATGAAGGGTAAGTTCGAGCTGTATAAGGTTGACTCGGTATCAGGAAATAAGCTTGCAGGCGCAGAGTATGAGATATTCGATGAAAACGGAAATTCCGTATTTAAGGGTTCAACAAATTCAGACGGATATCTGACTTGTGAATTGCCACTTGGTAAGTACAGCTATAAGGAAACGAAAGCACCTGAAAATTATGTACTTGACGAAAAGACTTATACGTTTGAGTTCACTGAGGACGGACAAGTATTTTCAACAACTCAGAAGAACGAGTACGGCGGCGGTGTAACAGTATCACAGACCCCTGAGACACCAAATAGACAGGTCACAACACAGGACACTCCAAACGCAAGTACAGGAACTAGCAGAAATGCCGCTCCTTTTGCACTGGCAATGACATTGTGTGTAGCAACTGCTGTAGCTGCCTCAAAGAGAAAAAAGCAGACTAAGTAAGTCATAGCATTTTAGAGCCTATCATTTTTGGTAGGCTCTTTTTTTTGCGGACATATATGTCACGTTTCATTTGCGATATATGTGTCACAATTATACTCTATTTTATATAAAAAATCAAATAATTATGCCTTTGCTATTGACTTATACCATTATTTATGATATAATATTTACATAAGATAAGGGGGATTATGATGAAACGATTATTGAGTTTCTTAGCGGCAATTATGCTTATGGGTGCTACTCCGCTTGCGGTTTCTGCCACGGCAAAAGCGGAAATGACTATTATAAAATCGGAACAGTTTACATCTACCGACAAAAATGAGGTATATGATTTTGAGGAAGGTTTTACACAGAACGGTTATGAGTATCACCTTATTTCAAACACAACATCAATAATAAAAACTGATGATAATGCGAAAGTTCAGACAAAACAGCAGGAAGTTGTAACAAGCGACCTGTCAGAGAAGTCCTATGATTTTGATGATACCATAGAAACTGAGTGGGGTGGCAAGAAGTATACTGCGAAGCTTGTGAGTACCTATTATACTCAGTCCAGTATCGAGCAGAAACAGATATATGCGGAAGGCTCGACTTCTTTTCCACACCAAACGAGTGAGCCGATATTTCCAAACAAGGACTATTTTGACGTAAATAATGATTACACAGGTGGTACGCAGCGAGTACAGCTTTCATTGCAGAGCGTTGATAAGACTGAGGAAGAATGGAGCGATGATGTGAGCTTTCCTATCGAGTTTTCCTCATATTCAGCTTCTTACTATGATTTTAACGGTGTGCGCCTTAATCATGATGATAAAAATTGTCCGCTTGACGGCAGGGGAGATCTTGTACTGGAATTTCTCGGCTTAGATAAATCAAAATATAAGATAACCTCTGTTAAGTGGGCAGGCGAGGTCAACAAGTCGAATGATACACGAAAAGCAGTTGCATACGGCAAGAGGCTGACAAGTACATATACGGCGCATTATGCCGACTGGGTAACGATAACAGGCGGTGCAACATGGATCGGACACGGCGTATACGAGTACGAGATATCTTCTGAGGGAAAACCAGTATACACGATACAGGCAATAGGCGTGTATCAGAGGGGAGCGCAGATAACTCAGACCACAACCACCACAACAACTGCCATGGTAGAAAGCAAGGTTGAAGAAACCTCATCGGTAGTGGAAAGAGCAAAATCGGCGAAAATATCAAAAGTGCCTGTGGCTGTTGAGATAGGCGGTACAACTGGTTTTGTAGCGATCATTGTCTGCTTAGGCTTTGTGAATATCAATTCCATAGTGGTATATGATATGAAAGGCAACAGACTTTTTTCGAGAAAATGCAATCGTTCTGTTGACCTTACGAAAGCCTACGCAGAAAAGCACGAGCGTGTACAAGTTGTACTGAAAAGCGGTGCAAAGAAAAAGGTCAAAGGCTATGGCGGTCTTGTCTTTACAGCGAACGGCAGGCAATTGCAGATAGTTGAAAAAACAGAGAATGGATATATCGTTAAGCTGAGATATGTGGGAGATAATTAAGATTTATAATGAAAGCCTCGAAATGCTTACTTCGGGGCTTTTTTTCTTTGAGTGCTTTGCGAACTTTCGCAATATCATTGCTATATACTTTCTTATATTTTTTCAGTATTTTAGATATTTTAGAAGCTTGAAAAATAGCGTAAATGCGTGCTTATATAACGTTTATTGTGACTTCAAGTGCGACTATTTGTGACCTGTAGTGCGAACTATTGTGACTTCAAGTGCGCTCTATTGTGACCTGTGGTGCGAATTGTTTTTTAAGGCTCATTACCGTTACGTTAAGCTGTTATCATAGTGAGATATAAGTTTTTATTGTGACTTCAAGTGCGATTTTCGAGACGATTTTCACATGGTAAGTTTTGTGGTGACAACGCTTGACAACAGTCACAATAAATGCTATAATATATGTATATCAAAAGATTTTTTGGGGGCGAAGCTATGACGGAGCAAGAAGCCGAGGTAATGGATAGCAGAGGCTATTCTGTTGTAAAAGCAAATTCGATCATACAGAAGTCCAGATACAAACTTAGCATTGCTGAGCAAAAAACGATAGCATACATTTGCAGTATGATTAAGCCGATAGAGGAAGGAGAGCAGTTTCAGCTTGAATACACTTTTAACATACGAAAGTATTGTCGGATATGTGGACTTAATTACGGAAGCGGAAAAAATTACAGTGATATAAAGGCTATCCTTCAAAATTTGAGCGACAAGTCTATGTGGCTTAAACAGGGTGACGAAGAAATTCTCGTGCGTTGGCTTGCGAAGGTGAGAACGAATAAGCAGAAGGGAACAGTTCATATAAAGGTAGACGAAGATTTAGTACCTTATTTGTTTGGCTTAAAGCAGCAGTTTACACAGTATCAGCTTTTGGATATTCTTGCGATGAAATCAGCATATAGCATCAGAATTTATGAGTTATTGAAATCTTATGCAGGCTTGAAGAAAAAGGTCTTTGAACTTGATGATTTAAAGAAGAAGCTTATGGTTGAGGATATTTCGAGCTATAACCGCTTTCCTGATTTTCGGCGCAAGGTGCTCCCTTTGGAGCATCAAACTCTCTGTAGTAGTAATTACCCATTGGCAGTCTCTTAAATGTGACTTCGCCCTTATCATCTGTTCTGCCTTGAACAAGGACGTTCTTGCTCTCGTCAAGTATCTCTATTCCACAATTTGGAATGAGTTCTCCTGTTGAGAAGTCTGTTTTTGTTATAGTCACTTCCGTTGGAGCGTTTTCAACAGAGGTTTGAGCCTCTACATACTCGATCTGATTGTCATAATCAAGAGAAATTTCCTTTGAACCTGAAAGAATGTATCCGTCAGGAGCTTTCACTTCGTCAAGGCTGTACTTAAAGCCAGTATAAAGGCTTGAAGTGTCTGCGCTTCCGTCCTCGCCTGTTGTGATTGTTTCAATTACTGCGCCCTTATCATACAGCTTAACGCCGTGAACGATGATATCCTCGCTTGCTACAACGTTGAATACTGCGCCTGCAAGCTTCTTCTCGTTATCGTCCTTATCGACCTTATATACTCTGATTTTGCCCTGCTGTCTATCGTCACCGATCACCGCAGTAGTCTCAGAATTTACAACAGTATGATTATATGGCATTGTGACTATTCTATCTTCTGCCTTGTTGTAGCCAAAAGGAGCTTTAAGCTCTTTGATTGTAAAGCTGTGTGCGACTGGATAACGCTTAACTGTTTCTGCGCTTCCGTCCTCGCCTGTGATTACAGTTTCAATGAGGTCGCCTGTGACATATGTGTCATACTGGCTTTCTTCATCGTTCCAAATCTTTATATCATCATTTGCGTAAATACCAAACTCTGCGCCTGAGAGAGCGTATTCGTTGTTATCATTATCTACCTTAATGACCTTTATCGTTCCCTGCTGCCAATCGTTTGTAACATCAAATGATACCTTCTGATACTGAATTGAAGTGTCAGGGTTAATGTCAACGGTAAATGTCTGCTCCCAGTTCGTTGCAACATAGTTCGTAGGAACTGCTGTTTCCTTTATCTTGTACTCAATGCCCTCATAGAGCTTTGCGTTTACGCCGCTTTCATCACTTGCGGACTGTGTTGTTGCATAGCCGTTTTCATCAGTGATTATCTTGCAGATTTCGTCTCCTGCGTTCAGGTTATAATCAGGATAGTCCTTATTAGCTGTGATAGTGAACTCTGCGCCTGCGACCTTCTCGTCATAATTATTCTTCTTGTTGACTTCAACTATAACGTGATGCTGTGTATTTCCGATTGACAGGTCACGGAAAGAATATCCAATGTCCTTATCAAAATCGTCACTTGTGAATGTTACTGTTGTTCTGTTTTCCTCAAAGTAGTAGCCTGCGGCTGTACCTGTTTCTTTCAGCTCGTATGTACCAAGTGGGAACTCTGCAAAATCAGCTTCGCCCTTCTCATTCGTTTTCAGAACGATAGGGTTATTATGATTGTATGTAATGCCGTCAATCTCAAAATCGCCTATGCTTTCATCAGGTGTGAGAGTGAAAGTTACATCTTTCAATCTTGACTTAAACTCTTCGCTTACTGTGTAGCCATTATCAGCATTTATCTCACTATCTATCTTATTTATATGAATTTTACCCTTCATAGGAGTTTCGATAGATGTGATTGTTCTATACTGTGGAATATTGGCATTGGCAATGCCCTCATGCGCTCCGTCAAGCTCAACGTCATATTCATTAGTGTCTATTATATATCCTTCAGGAGCTTTTGTTTCCTTGACATAATACTTGCCGCATCTAACAACGTCAAAATGATCGTCACCGCTTGTCGTAGTTGTTATCGTCTGAATTTCATCGCCTGCCGAATAGATTTTTGTGCCAAAAACATTTGTAATATCTTCTCTTGCATAGAGTGAATACTCTGCGCCTGCAACGTACTCGTTTGTCTCAGAGTCAAGCTTTTTAAGGTTTATCTGCAAAGGAATTTCCTTATTTTTCAACTGCGCATCTTTGTCAGGGAAAAGATATACCTTATCAGAGCCTGTGATACCAACGCCATAGCCTGACTGAACTTCCGTAAGCGTTACTGGGTTTTTCTGCTTTGTAACTTCAACCATTCCAGTGTTGCCTGTTGCAGTTGGGAATACCATTATGATATCGCCATAGCAGCTAGAAGTACCTACCGTAAGCTTCTCAGCTTCCTCGATATTTTCTGTAAGGCAAGCGTTTTCTCCTCTGTCTGTGATGTTGCCGCTATAGAGGTAAACACCGCTTGATATTGAACGAGAATTTTTGAAGTAAACTGTTTTACCGTTGTCGAGCTTCACGCTTGCAACAAACTTTGTATTGTTATAGATATCTGTAAGACCGTATGAATTTGCATTGCCGTTTACGTCCTGAATTACCTTCGTCATTGAAAGGCTTGCGCCCTGAGTGGTGTTCTGTCTGTTTGTAACGTCAAGCTTTGTGGTCGAATTATAATTTACAACGATCTCGTTGTCTGCTGAAAGCTTAAAGCCGTCAGGTACTTTAACTTCGCTCGAGACATATTTACCTGTCGGAACGTCCTTTACCTTGAAGTTACCGTTGCTGTCGAGCTTGAAGGTTGTACCCTTTGAAGCTTCTGTGGTGTTTGCAGAAGTGAATGTATAGTTGCCGTTACTTCCGCTTGCTATAACGTAATAATCTTTTCCGTCATAAGTATATTTAAGCTTGAACTCAACAGCGTTTCTCCAAGCATCGGTCATTGTCAAAGACTGACCTTGACCTGTTGTGAACTTCTTGTGGAGTTCGATGTTACCTGTGTCAGAGGTTAATGCGAAGTATGCGTGTACTGGATCTTCTTTATTGTAGTATGTAACCTTCATCTGTGTCGCTTTTTGAGCTTTGGCAATAAGAAGAAGAGGAGAACATTTGTCAATTTTAAAGCCCTGCATTGAGGTTGATTTTGTAAGCTTTACTGTCTTGTTCTTAAAATCGCTCACTTTTGAAGCTGAAATAACAAGACTATCGTCTCTATAATTACTATCGGTATTCTTCTTTGTCATTGTTACGCCTGAAAGTGAACTTAAAGAGAACATATCTAGGTAATTATCAAAATTAGCCGTCTTTTCCCAGTTATTGTTCTTAGCGTTATATGAAAGCTTTAAGACCTCATTTGATGTTATATCCCTAACACGACTAACAGTCTTGTTTGGAACTTTTTCATGATTTCTAATATTCGACTTCATTTTCTGCCAAATATCTTTTATGTGGTTCTTATTAAGGCTTGAACCTCTAAGGCAGTTAAGCATTTTCGTCTCAGAAACGCCAAGTTCGCTCTTTGTAGTGTCATAATACTTTGCCGATACAGACCATACCAACATCTGTGTCGCTATAAGTTCTTCTTCCCAAGAATAGCCGTAATGTGTTTTTCCCTTATATCCGTAAATTGTTCCATACTTTAACCAATCTCTTTGCGTTTGATTAAAGTATTTTGAATATACCTGATCGTTTGAAATATCCTCAAACGTTTCTTCCATTTGCTTAACGGAGTCATAATGTTTTACGCCTAATTCAAGGCAATAGCATATTTCTCCACGTTCATTCGTGAAGTAGTACCAGTAACCAGTACACCACTTATACTGGAAAGCAGTATCATCATTCTTCTGTGTAGTCGGATCATAAGCCGTTCTAAGACCTGAGTTTGAAAAGTCATAACCGTAACCATAGATGTGATGCTCTGTGGACGATACCTCTGCCGCTTCTACAACTGTGCTTATGCCCTCGCCAAAGCAAGAGAAAAACATAAGCATAGTCAAGAACAATGCGGTAACACGTTTCTGTAACTTCATCGTTTTTCGATTTTTCATAAAATCGCTCCTTTTGTTTTAAAAATTACTATATTTGTGTATCTATCTAAAATATGCAAAAGCATATGATTTTTCATTATAAATTCTTGTCTATAAAAAAAGTGGATATCACCTAAAAACGTGACACATATGTCCACTTTTTAAGATAATATCCACAATGCAATGGGCGACTGCCTATTGTCAAATAATAAAAAATATCTGTATAATGTATTCTGAGGTATTGTCCAGAAAGGAGCTATAGCGTGTATACGTTTTTACCAAGTTTACCCGAAGTCGATAAAGAGGAAATAGGGTATATAATACGCACAAAGCGTGAAGAGCTACATATGTCACGAGCGGTACTTTCTGAGCAGGCTCAAATGAGTGAATATTTTCTCGGTGAAGTGGAGCGTGGAGAGAAAATGCCGTCAGTTACATATTTAAGAAATCTTTGCTACGTTCTAGGCATCAGCCTAGACGAACTGCTGTGTTTACCCCCCACAGAAAAAGAACAAAAATAAACATTATTACAAGTACAATTATACACCTGAAATGCACAAAAGTCAACACGTTACTAAGTTTTAGGACGTGTTTTTGTCAAATTCTACATCTTTGGACTTTTTGTACAAGGCGAATTTAGACAATATTTAAAGGCTTTTCAAAAATCGTATAATTATACCCTATTTATCAAACAAATGGCTGTAATCTGCTATGCCGTAAGGATCATCTTCAACGCTCATAGTAGGCTTACTATGCTTAAAGGCGTACTGCTGTAAATTGTTATATACACAGCTAAACAAGTATTCTGATGAACACATCACAGCACTTACAGTTGTATTTTTGTTGACCGTATCTATTACATAGCAGAGTGAGTCCGTACTGAGGTTTGAAAGCAGAGTGTCTATAATATCGTTGTTGGATATAACGGCGTTCTTGCACTTGATTTGAGGCTGTTGCACAAGATTTTTCACGATATTCTGATATGTGTCGCTCACCTTAATTCCATATTTTTCAGTAATATGTAACCAGTTCACCTTGCGCACAAGAGTTGTGAGCATTTCGTGAGAAATGGTTTTCTTCTCCTCAAAAACAGGCGTATTTACGGAGTTTTCTGAAAGAACCTCTCCTGTTTCTGTATCGACAACATAGCCACTCTCAGTAGTTTCTTTTGAGCTTTTAGTAACAAAATTCTGCTGTGCAAAGTCAATAAGATGCTTCTGCACTTCCTGAACGTGCTGAGAGCAGTTAGCAACGCTCATAACTTTGCCGTTGACGAGTATAAGACCGTTTTTTGAGCAAGAAACACATTTCGTAAAGGTAGTGTCAGGCGTGTCATTGCAGATATACACATATCTCCACGAATTATTGATATTATTGCGTTCGCTGCCGATAGGAATACGAAACTGCCATATGTAACCACGCTTCTTTAACTGCTCCATAGCAGTGCGGAAACTGCGCTTGCTGTTTTGACCGTCTTGCAAAAAGATTTTGCGGACGTGGTTATATGATATTTTCCACGGTGAGCCGTCTCTGAGAGTCTGTTTTGCAAACTCGCTTATAACGATGTACAGGTGTATCATCGCAGAGCTAAATCCTGATTTTGGGTTAAGAATGATTTCCTTACTAATCTTAGCAAAACCAAACAACGTGTTTTCAGTAGTTTTCATATCAAATATCTCCATATCGCTTGTATTTTTCGGAATTTACACATCAAAAAAAGAGTATAACCTCCTTGGAAGCTATACTCTCTACCTCAAAACACCTTGTCTTTATTTATATATACAAGATTTATCGTGAAAAAACTTTACACCTTTTTTGTGCAAAAGCTTGACAAACCTTGCGTAATATGCTATAATGTTTAAGACAAGGGAAGGTGACGTTGAAAGAGTGGCTTCCCAATCGTACCAAGGTGTTCCAGCACCGAAGTACGCTGTCGGACTTTGTTCCGATAAGAATATTTTAGCACGAATTGGCTACTTTGTCAATATATTTTTGCAAAAAAATCGTGCAATTAATAGAACATCACAAAAACAAAAGGAAAAGAGACACATTTCGTTTGAGATGTGTCTCTTTTCCTTTTGTTTTATAAAAAAATCAAGCTTCCTATACAAAGTGTAAAGCACAAAAAGTTGCTTTCACAATATTACTTTTATATATAAAAAAATGTAGAGGTAATTTTCATAATTATTACGATCGTTATTATAGAAAGATATATATAAATAAATATCTTTGTGAAACAAAGGAGTGTATATGCTAGACGCTTTTGCAGTCATATGGAAACTGCATTTTATGCAAAAATGGCGAATGGGAAACTCCATAACATTAAATATGATAAAATGGATATGTTTAACGTATGAAAGTGCAAATAAAAAAATATACTGCACAAGGCTCGTTACGTTACGCCTCTTGTACAGTATATAAAAGATTTATTGTGATATGCGCTGTATTCCCTCTAAAATGCGTTACAATCAATTTTGGAACTACCATAGTGTAAATTTGTCGTTTAAAATTGCAACGCTGTACAAAGCGTTCTAGCCGCATTGTTGCACAAGTGCAGGATAATTGCCAAAATAGTGTTCAGCAGGGTCGGCTAGGTGTGAGATATTATCAAACACGAACTGCTTGCACTCCATTATTGTTCCCTGAAAGACTTTGCCGAGATTGATATATCCGCTCTCACCGCAGATTTTATACAACGTGACCGATGAACGATTTGCCGCATAACATTTGCGTGAAAAATCTATCTCAAAAAAGCTGTCACCTGTTTTCTGTGCTAACATTTTTACCATTTCCTTTCTTATATGTCTCGTATTCTTCTGTAAGGTCAAGCTCAGTGATTGGCGTGGTGTCAATATAGTCACACAGCTTGAAAATATCTTCATTATTGATGATGTATTTGATATTCTGATAGTCCACCAGTTCTATCCCTAGTTCTCTGATTATCTTTCGATAAGTGCGAACGTCAAGAGGCTTTTGCTTTTTGAAAATGTTCAGCAGTTGTCTGAACGTCACAGAGCCGTTAAGCCTATTGTTAAAAAGTGGATTGTACTTGATAATCAGGCGGTCTTGATATGATTTTGCCTCGGCAGAATTTTTAAAGCCTGTAATGATTTGAACTTTCGTGAAGTCCTCTGTTTTCTGCGCAAGCCCGAATACACCGAGTTCGGTATAACCAACAAAAACCACTTCGGTGTCCTCATAAACAACGTATACCACGATGTTATCCGTGATGTTTACTTTCCGAATACTCATTTTACCACTTCCCTTTCACTATATTTCGAGCTTATAATAAATAAGCGTGTACATTTCGTTTATAAACTCATTTTGTCCTTTTGCCGATATGAGCGGTTTTCTCTCACCATTCTGCATTATTCCTGTCAACACAAATTGCGCCTCACCTGACATTTTAACGTGGAGATACATAACCTTATTGTTTTTTGTGAGCTTATATGTGTCTATCACCTTTTTGGTCTTGTCGCAAGGAATAACATCACGGCTGATCTTTTCCATTTCAAAACCATTGAGCGAAAGAAATTCTTTCAAACGAGTAAGTTTAACCATTTCACCTTTACCTCACTTTATAGGAACATCAATTCCGTTTATATTTACCGATGAAGAGTTCAATCGTATTTTTATACAATTAGTACCATTGTGAACGCCAATGTCGATCAAGTCACTGTAGCCGCCGTCCAACGTTAGCTTAAAGCCCTCACCCTCTATTATCGTTTTATCATCACACAGGTTTGCAGTTCTGAAAACATTGCCGCCTGCAAGCTGCTTGTACATTTTCGGCAAGCTGCTAAGACGATCCTCAGACACGCCCATATCTTCAAATAGCTTCTCTATACGTCCTTCGTTCATAAAAGGCTGTTCTGTATCGTTTGCAGAAAACGCCATATCCTGCTTTAACTTCTTGTTCATCGACACGAGCATATCGTAATCAATATCTTCTCCTATTACACTCCCGATAAGCTCATTAAATGTCTTTCGCTCATTCTTTGCGCTTAAAAAGAATGGGCAGTCAAGAAGCTGTACGATGATCGTTCCATTTGGCTTTGAGGCATTTTTAGAGTAATACAAAACGCTGTTTACGTCCGTTGTCCTATCTGAGAACGTTGGAAACAGAAAGCCGTGACTTGCCTTCTGTATCACCTTGTCCGCATCTTCCTTTTTGGAAACAACGTCATTTTTATCATCGTACACAAGCTCGTCAATGTTCATATCTATCGGACACAGAGCCGTTACGATAAACTCGTATGTCTGCATATCATTGTCTTTGGTCTTATAGTCATAGGCGCATTGAGCTGAGATTATTGAATAACTGCTTTCAATATACACTTTTTCGGCAATTCTTTCGACTAAAGACCTTGCCTTTTCATCGCTCACAAATCTATCCTTGACTATATCGTACAGAAATGATTGTGCGCCGTTCTCTTCATATGCACTTTCATTAAAGTGATATTCGCTGACCTTTTCACTTAACTTGCCTTTAAGCACGTTTTTGAGCGTATCGAGTATTATCTCACTATTATCCTCACTAAGAACGCTCCATAACTGCTTTGAAAAATATTTTACGGTCGCAGAGTTATCTACAATTGCGGTAACAACATAGCCAAAATGAAATACGCCGTTATCGTCATTGAAATTCTTTCTGATTTCCGACAATTCTTTTTTATTCAAACAGAACGCCCCTTTCACGTCTTTTATAAATATATTATATCATATTATATTGTATTTGTCAATAGTAATAATGAAAAATTCTATTGATTTTAAAGAATTGTGCTATATGTGTCCGCTCACAATTGCCCTTCTCTATATATAAAAAGGCATCAGAGAAAAACAATGTTCCTCTGATACCTTATAATCACAACGTAAGAGCCTGCATATTCTGCGAAGCCGTCTGTTGCATAGGCTGAATTTTAGCAAACACATCAAACTTCTTCATTGCGTGCTGTAAGTCTATTGAATTTTCCTTCCGTACTGTAAGTCTAGCCGTTTTTCCGTCATAAAAAGAACAACTATATGGCACATCATAGCCGTCAAACCTACTGCATATCATCAACGCATCTTCCATTTTGCAGGCTATCTGCAAATACTTTTCAGGGCGTGCTGAGTCAAGTTCTAATTTACGATTAATGTTACTGATATTATTTCTGTTCGTGTTGATAAGGCGTGTAAGAGTGTTACCGTCTTTTCTCTGCACCGTAATCTGACCTTCGCCGTCCTGTTTGATAACTGCGCTGTATTGCACTTTTCTTTTCTCCAACTCTTTGGAAATAACGTAAACTTCTCTTGATGATAAATGTTTATAGAAAGGATTGTTTTTTTTGATTTCTTCAAGTGGCAAACCAAATTTAACCGAATTATATACTCTCTTTTCAAGTGTATTAGGATTGAAACTAATATCTGTTCTACTATATAAGGACGTGTATATTCTCCTCAACGCCGCCTTGTATTCTTTTTCAGTCTTACAATCATCTAAATATTCCATATAATTATGATATACGACCTTTTTTTGCTCTTTTACAGAAAGCTCATTAAAATGTCTAAAATCAAGCTTTTCAAACCCTTTACGAATGTTATTTACATCTCCCCAAAAAACCTTATTATTATTTTGTTGTAAGAGGCAGATTTTTTTTGATAACAAAGCCTGTGCTTTTCTCAGAATAGAACTATGTATAGGAATATTTCTACCAGTATTAACATATGGCGATTGAATATGTTTAGGCAAAACAGGGAAAGCGTTACTAAGCAAAATTGCATTTTTATTCTGCCAATTATTAACAAAAAGATAACTTCTAGGAGAGCCATATTTAAGCTTCTCTTGTTCATAAAATTTTTGGTATTTGGGGTATTTGGAAGATAGAGGGGCTACCCAAATAGTGCTATCTTCTTTATTACAAAACACAACCATATATGGTCGCCCTTTATTTTTCAAAAGATGTCCTGAGTCGATTTCTTTCTTTATAAAATCAAGATTTTCAATAACTGGATCAAGCTTATAGCAACAACCTTCAACAATCTCACTCTTTTTCATAATTATGCTCCTTATCCTTATAAAAATAGCCTTGCCGAAAGTGGCAAGGCTATAAAGGTCTATTTCGTCGGGGGAAGCCAAAAGGATAGCTGACTTATGTCCGAACACAGCAGACTCGCTGCAATATATCATATGCCGTACATTTATTAAACGCTGAACGGGGTGCGTTATCTTTCGACAACTATATTATATCATATTACAATACATTTGTCAACCCTTTTCGAGTACCTTTTTATGCAAATCTTTTTCCACATTTCTAAGCTTTTCGATCTCGCTCTTTTCAGTCTCGATAACAGCTTTAAGCTGTTCATAACGTCTATGACCGATATAATCGTCTATGTACAGCTCAAAAAGCTTACTAGCTGACATTCTTTTTCTTCTAGCCTCGCTGAACAGAATAGAAAATGTATCATCGTCTATATCTATACGAGGACGAATTTCTTTTACTTCAACGTACTTTTTTTCCTCTAATGCTCGTTCCTTGATTTTTTCAATGACTATATCAACGCCTTCTGAAAGTGTTATGCCCTCTTTCTTGCAAAATTCCTTTAGCATTTCCCAACTATGCCGATCAATTTTAAGATTTTTTCTCATTATCAGTTAAACCTCGCACTATACAAAAGTCTACGAAAGAGCTAATGCTCGTTCTATATGTCGCCGCTATGAGCTTTGCAAAATCATAAGTACCCTGAGCTTCGGCATCGTCTGTACAGGAATACTTCGTCCTGACACGTTCGTTACATCTCTTATATTCTTCTATATGATTTCTAAGTTCGTCTACGATATAAGGTGGCAATATCTTAGCATTGCTCACTGTCCGAACTTTGCTTATGCAATTTTTGATTGCCTTTGTTTTCGTTAATGGTTGGTTATTAAGCAACTCAACAGCCTTGTTGCTAAGTCTAAATTCCATTATTTTTTCCTCTTTCCGTACACAAAATCTATTCTGTTTGTGGCTCGATTATATGCAAGCCTACAAGAAAACGTTGTGCCTTTTTTGCTCACAAAACCTTCTATCACATCTGTTTTTCCTTTGGTCATAAGGTCAACAGCATCTGCCTCTGATATTGCCTTCTGCGCTATTATTGTATTAATTCTGAATTTACAGCCCTTATCCTTATTCGTACAGTACCAAGCATACTTGCTCTTGCGAACTAAGCCGCCGCAGAGAGGGCATACATAGCTTTCATCATCATAAAGAAAGCTTATTGTGCGCCTATACTTATCATATGCCAAGCTTGACGAGAACTCAACATCATCATCGTCTCTAAAGCCTGTAATGACTTCTGTTCTGCCTTTTGAGATAAGGTCATAAACATTCTTATCTGTCAGCTTTTTCTTTTTTATATTAACTGGCATAATGAAGTCGCACGTTTTATCAAAATTTCCTGTGCAGTACCAAGAGTTAAGGCTTTTCTTCATCTGCCTTCCGCATATCGGACACTTGAACTTTCTTTCCTTTTCGGAAACGTATTCTTTTATCTGTACGCCCTTTAATATGACAGACCACTCTTTAAGCTTCTTTATCACGTCTGACATATACTTATCAACCGTTTCCTCTCCATTATGGACTTCATAGAGCCTACGCTCCATATCAGCCACAAGGTCAGGCTTTTTAAGCTCCTGTATCGGAAAGTTATTTATGACGTACTCGCCCATTTCTGTAGGGTATATGGTTTCATTCTTAACCATAATGTACCCATTATCAAGTAGGTTTTGTATTATTATCGGGCGTGTATCGTTTGTACCGAGCATAACTCGATGTTTGCGACCCCACACCGCTATCTCTTCATTCTCTATATATTTTCCTGCACGTTCCATATACAGCATAAGCGTACTGTAGTTAAACCTTGCAGGCGGCTTTGATTTTATTTCAGCAACGCCGTAAACGCCTTTGAGAACACTTCCCTTTTGGTACTGTGCAAGATAGCTTATACGAGTCTTTTCTCCGAAAAGACTTTTCCACCCTGCAAGTGTACAAGCCTTATCAGAGGTTATAAACCCATACTCTCCGACTGTTATCGTCATATTGATCTTCGTGTATACTGCATCATCATAGACCAAACTCAACACTGACCTACAAATCATATCATACACCGCAAGCTCCTGCTCTGTCAATCTTTTTATCTCTGAAAAGATCGGCATTTGTGGAACGATCGCACTGTGAGCTTCATTTTCAAGTTTCTTATCGTTAAAATGTCGGTCGGTAAATTCGCACCAGTTCTCCGATGAAACGGCGCACGATTTATATAGCATATCAAATAACGCCTGATTTATCCTCTTAATTTGCACCTTATCTGACTCAAACAAAAACTGCATTTCTGTTCGTGGGTACGTTATAAGGTTTTTCATATACAGCGTTTGAAGAATATCCGCCGCCTTTGTGGGCTTAATTTTAAGTTTTTTGCAAATCTCAGATTGCAAAACCGTTGAATTATATAGCAACGGTTTCTTTTCTGTGACTGTTGTCTGCTCATAGCCTGTGACTGTTGGAACAGAATTATTAAGTTTAGCCACAACGTTCTCAGCGGTTTCTCTATCCGAAAAACGCTCGCTGAGTACCGCAGGAATTTTTACTCTGTCAAAAGCCGCTTTAATTGCAAAGCTGCTTTCACTCTTATGCTCCTGTATAGCTCTTTCAACGTCAACAACAGCGGCAAGTGTTGGTGTTTGCACTGTTCCTATGGTTATCTTCTCTCTGTTTCCATACGCCTGTGTAGCAAGCACTGTGAGATTTATACCCCACAGCCAGTTAGTGATATCTTTGCACCTTGCGGCTCTTATTATTGAGGCTCTAGCCTCTATGCTTTGAAGGTTTCTCAGGCTAAATGCGCTCCTTATGGAGCTTTCATTAAGGTTATTTATGATTGCTCTGTAGACAGGCAAGCCTCGTCCTAAATTTATATATATGTAAGAAAAAATGTTCTCGCCGCTATCGTCATTGTCGGTAGCACATATGATTTTATCCGCCTTGCTCAAAGCTTCGTCAAGGCACTCAATGTAGGCAGAAACTATATTACTCTCACTATCTTTCAATGGTGTATACTTAAATTGGTGAGGAATACACGGAAAAGCTTTACTGCTCCATTTATTAAAGTCACTGCCATAAGCGGCGGCAGGAGCAAGTTCATATAATCTTCCCTTTGCATAGGCGATCATGGTATTGTCTCCGTTAAGAATGGTTTCCCAATAATGGATATCTGAATGTGCCACATATGGCACTTTCTTTCCTGCACCAAGAGCTTTGGCTATTCTCTTTGCAACGCTCTGTTTTTCAACTATTACTACGGTCAATACTATCCCCTCTTATTTTATCATATGTTTTTCTGCTTATCAATGGGCTATCAGCCAATCGTGTTCGTTTTTTACTGCAATGTGCTTTTACGGACTTTAAATCTACAAGAAGGAGAAGTACAGAAATAATACTCCCCTATTGGCGTTGGCTTTAAGGTCAAGCGACCGCCGCAGTATGGGCAAGACTTAACATAGCTAAACTCAATAAGCTCCTGCACGTTCTTCACATCTTCCTTTGTATACTCATACAGTAAATCTTTTCTGTCTTTGTACTTAATATTCTCGTCCATAAGTACGCTTGCTCTGTCACCAACATAGCCATTAGTATACAACATAACACTTTCTGTTTCAAAGTGTTTACGCATATCAAGTATTTCGTCCATTTGGCGTATGGTAATATATTCAGGAGAGCGAAAGCAAGCAAGGAGAAATGTTTTATCGTTATCTTTATCGTGATACAGTGCAAAGTGGCTCATATCTCTGTCCGTGTAAAAGTCCTCTGCTTTGTCGAGACATTCATAAGTATCATCACTATAATACTTATTTATAATCGCAAGTTTGAAGTCTGCATCTGACATAATATCAAGAGCCTTCATACCGCTTGCCTTTTCGGTGTTCTTTCTGAGGCGTATCTCGTTCCGACTAAGCCAAAAGCCTGCGCCAATAACGGCTACTTCTAACATTATAAGTCCGACAAAGCCGATGTATTTATATAGAAGCAGTCCTATGAAGAAAGCGACATAGGCGGCGAAGTAAATTTTCGAGGGCTTTCTATTCTTTTTCTGAGCTTTTTTTATCTGTCTTTTTCTTTTCCTAGTCAATCCGATCGGCGGCGTATAATTAAGCATTTCATTCTCTCCCTTAACTCAAAAAGCCCCTATTTATACAAATGAGGGGCTTTGTTCCTTATTTCTTTGTCAGCTCATTGTAACATTCGTTACATATCTTCACGCCCTTAAAATCGTGAAACTCTTCTTTATGCTCGTTGCAAAAGGCGCACGTTTCTTTGTGCTTTTCCAAAATAACCATATCGCCGTCAGTGTATATATCAACGCCAACGCCAGTATCAAGTCCATACACTCTTCTTATCTCTTTCGGTATAACGAGCCTTCCGAGTTCGTCTATTCTTCTGATTATTCCTGTTGATTTCATTTTTTTCCTTTCAAGTGTGACACATATATCCACTTTTGCCTCAATCATTGCTCTTTTTTTCATTCTGTTTGTTTTGAATTTTATCGGCTACAAACAATAAAAAGGTTGCAATAACAACATATGAAAGTACAGCAAGAAAAGGTTTTAAGCTTACACTTGTGCCTTCATCTGCTCTGCTCATAATTCGCATAAAGTCTTGATATGCACCTGAGATTTGAGGAAGCATAATCATGCCCCCAATGATATATAGAATGATAGACATGATTTGCAGAGCTTTTGCAACGCCTACACGTTTGAAATAATCATAAGCCAACACGCCTCCTGCCGCTATTATGCCGGGAACAAAATAAAGAAAAATTGACATTATTTTCACCTCCTCTTTTCTACAAGTTACCTATATTATACACCTAAAAGGTGCAAAAGTCAACACATTTGATGCAATATGTGTCAAAATTTTACGCTGCTTTAATTATCACTTATCCTTTTATTCCATAGTTCAACGGCATCTACACATTTTTCAAAAATATGTGTTTTAGTTTCGCATTTACCACACATAACGTAGTATCTTAAACCATATATATCTGGTTTTGATTTAATTACAGCTTTATTCCCGCAAAATGGGCAAGGTTTTAAATCATAATTATTGCAATCATTAATATTATTCAAAGAAGCAATATGATTAGAAATAGCCATTTTTAAACAATCCTTTCTGGCAAAATCTTGTTTGAATTGTGACATATGTGTCTGCTATTAATAAAGAAAATAGATAGCCCAACAAGGGTTTGAATTTATTCTGTGTCCGTTAGGGCAAGTTTCCACATACACAACGTAATACGCTTTTTCCCTTTTTTCGTATTCATAGTCCAATTGATCCTTAAACATTTGAGTTATATTGTCTATATTTGATCCTGTAAAAAGTATAGTATATACATCATCATAACTTGATGTATCAGGTGAGGACTCATTAATACAGAGCTGATAATATTCATCAAGTGTGTTATATTCCTCTCCATACGTCCAAAATTCCGTGTAATGAGTATTTACATACTCTGCTTTGCTATTTGAATACTCTTGCAACTCCTTTTTCATTGCATCTATATCTGCTTGCGTAATTTTACTGTCACTTGGCTTTGACGGCTGCTCCGTTTTCTTCGTTGTAGTTGTTTGTTTAGGCTGTTCTGTCTGTTGTGGCTGTTCATAAGAATAGCCATTATCACCATTATCCTCGTTATATGAAGGTTGATTATCTTCATAGTAATAATCATTATTATCCTGTGACGGATAATACACAACGCCGCCATTATCGTTGTTCTGAACTGTGGTAGTTGTCTTTTTCGTTGTAGTAGTCTTAGTTGTAGTGGTTTGTGACGTGGTTGTAGTTGTAGTTGTGGTAAATGTAGTCGCATTTTCAAAAGACGGCTTCCACGTTCCCAACGTAGTTGTTGTAACGGTTGCACTTGTAGCCTTTGTTTCTGCCTTAGATGTATCATCAAGCTGACCGCAAGATGTAAGCATTGTCAAAGCCAGTACCGCCGCTGTTATCTTCACCATATTTCTCATATTAATCACTTTCCTCTCTTATTATCATTTAAGCTTTTAACATCTTTTGATATCAACGTTCTTAACGTGTCTCTACACTCCTCAATCTGCCTATACAGAATTGCGTTCTCTGCTCTTAGTTCTTCTATCTTGTCAATCATTTTATGGTTTAATGACATAGATTGTGTCAACAGATCATACATTTCGTGATATGTTTTACTTCTCATTATTTGTACCTTTCATTTACGTTTGTGCTATATGTGTCCATTATTAGTAAAGAAAATAGATAGCCCAGCAAGGGTTTGAATTTATTCTGTGTCCGTTAGGGCAAGTTTCCACATACACAACGTAATACGCTTTTTCCCTTTTTTCGTATTCATAGTCCAATTGATCCTTAAACATTTGAGTTATATTGTCTATATTTGATCCTGTAAAAAGTATAGTATATACATCATCATAACTTGATGTATCAGGTGAGGACTCATTAATACAGAGCTGATAATATTCATCAAGTGTGTTATATTCCTCTCCATACGTCCAAAATTCCGTGTAATGAGTATTTACATATTCAGCCTTGCTGTTTGAATATTCCTGCAATTCTTTCTTCATCGCATCAATATCAGCCTGCGTGATTTTGTCGCTTCTGCTTGTAGTGCCTGTCACAACATCACTTTCTTCACCATAATGCTCAACCTTTGCATCGTCAATCTTGACCGCCTGAATTTTGAAGTTATATGAAGTTTCGGCATTAAGATTTTTTACAGTAAACTGAGTGTCTGCGGTTCTGCCTATTTCCGCCCAACTTTCACCATTATCCTTATATATCACATACTCATTACAGCCGATCTTATCCCATGAAAGAATAATGCTGCTTTCGGTAACGGAAGATACATTAAGCCCTTTTGCCTTTTGAGGTGCGGTGGCTGTTGCCACGCCGTCAGACCAATTACCATACTGCTTTGATCCGTCCACGATAGAATAAGCACGAATTTTAAAGCTCTCTCTTGTGGCATTTGGCAGACCTGAAACTACCGCATTTGTTTCTGTTACGTCTGCGACCTCGTTATAAACGCCGTTCTTTCTCATTCCAACTGAATAGCCGTCAGCTCCGCTTACACTGTTCCACGATAAGCTTATCTCGCTGTTATTCAGAGTATTGGACTGTGCGCCTGTTACCTTTCCAACGCTCGTTGTGACAGTAACAACTTTTGAATGTTTACCATAATGGTTATAGTTTTTCTTCTTATCGTCCTTCTTGCAAGCCCTTATTTTAAACTGATACTCTGTCTGTGGTGTGAGTTTCTTAACGGTATATGATGTTCCTGTGGTCTTACCTATCTCTTCCCACTCACCGCCTATGTACTGGAAAACACGATAGTTTGTACAGCCGATTTTCGTCCACGAAAGCTTTACGCTGTCTGAATTTACAGATGATACTTTCAAGCCCTTGCAAGGCTGAGGATTTGTGGCGGTGTTCCAATTGGACGAATAAGAGCCATATATCTTTTTGCCCTTTACCTTCTTATATGCTCTGACCTTGAAATTCTCTCTTGTGGCATTTGGAAGCTTCTTTACGGTGTATGTTGTGCTTTTTGTATCAGCGACCTTGTTATACTTGCCGTTCTTACGGATATACACGGTATAGCCGCTTGCGCCCTTGACCTTGCTCCATTTAAGCTTTATCTCGCTGTTGCTCAAAGTATTTGATTTAAGACCTGTCACCTTCCCCACACTTGCCGCCTCTGCGGTTATCGAAGTTTCCGAAAAAAGGTTATAGTGATCGGCAGTCGGCGCATACATTCCTGTTCCTATCATCATTGTCGCCAGTATAGCCGCCGTTGTTCTTTTAACGCTGTTCTTCATAGTATCTCTCCCTTTATATCATTCATAAGCTCCGATATATTCTGTTCTCATACCGCATATCGGACACGGTATCTTATCATCATAAGAAGCAGATATGATCTGTTTCGTTGTCTCGCACAACTCTTTACAGCACTTCGGAAGAACGTTTATAACGTCCTTATCGTTTGCCAAAACGTTCGGTCGGACAAGCTTATTAAATCTAACGTATTCGACCCACCCTTTATTATCAAACATTCGGTAAGAATAAAGCCGACACGCCTCTCTGGTTATCAGATACTCGGTATGATTTGCACAGCCTGAAAACTGCTCCTCTTTAAGCTTTTCAAGTAATTCTGTTTCACCATTTTTCTCAGCTAAAAGCTCAACGGCTGCTACCCATACATCTTCGAGTATATCACCCTGACTTGTCATAACGCCATTTCTATACGAATGTTTCTTCTCGCCGTATGCGCCTACGCTTGTTGTAGTAACACCTGTTCCATAACGAGGTCTTAGTGCTTTAAAGCTTATTTCGACCGACTCCAAAGAGTTTATCAAGCCTATCTGCATCTTAGTTCCTTTCCGACTGTGCTATATGTGTCCGCTTTCCGTTACTGCTGCTTTTCCTTCTCATAACCTTCACCTTTGTCTTTTTGTGCCTTTCAAACAGTTCTATCGTCATAATCACAACTATAACAAATGCAAATGCACCTATGGCAACTATCATCGTCAGCACTGTAGTTATATCAAAGTTCATTCGTTATTCTCCCCTTTCCTACTTTGCAACTCTTAACTTAACACTTAAACTTTTATCATTTTCCATTGCAGTTATAAACCGTTCGATCGTCACAAGAGTATACGTCCTGCTTTCTATGTATGGCGGTACATATTTTTTTACGTTTTCGTAAAGCCTGTTTATATCACAAACCGAAAGACCATATCTTACGTTTTGAATATCTGATTTTCGTAATGCTTTTGAATTGACAATCACGTTTGCTACATCTACACTTTTAGGATAAATGCTCAAATGATAGCCGCACTTTTTACATTCCAAAGGCATCATAAGATACATTGAAACTTCTTTCTGCGCTTTAGTAAGGTTTATCACCATTGACGAGAGAAATAAGACAACAGCTAAAATTAATACTTGCGTTATTATTCCCATAGCAGTAATAAAGTTCAATTTCTCAGTTACTCTTTCGGCTGTCACATTTGCAACGAGGAACGAACTGACCACCAAAGTCATTATTGCAGCTACGATGTTGTCCGCTTTTTTACTATCATTTGGCAGAAAGCTGTCAATATCCTCAATTGTAATTACAGCTTTATTTTCGCTGCCGTCCTCCAAGTTTTTTATCACATCTTGAAGCACATCAAAAAAATCAGAGTTCTTTAAGCCAAACCTTTTCCAATTATAAATTTCTTTCAAATCGTTAAGTGTAAGATCAGTTGTACCGTACCCCAACCTAGTTTCTTTGGTGAAATCAAATTTTTCATACAACTTTTCTACAGTTTCTTCGTCATAAAATGCAACGCTAAAGACCGTATCCCACATAATTATCTCACCGCATTGTTCACATTTTATGGGCTTTTTCAGCTCGATTTTGACGTTTCCTTTCATTGTATCACTCCTAATTGTGCTACATATATCCACTTAGAACATATCAACAATCTCCATGACTATCTGTGCATCATAAGCTGTCATATCTTCCGTAAATTCTTTGATTTTCCTCGTTATATACTTGGAACGTTCAGACTCAGCACCTTCGCCTTTCCTTATAATCTCTGAAAGCTTGCTAAGATCGTTGGCTGTTAATTCAGCCATATTAACATCAAACCTTTTTTCTTTATTGAAACGAGCAAAAACATAAGGCTTAATTTCAAATGAAAGAATTTTATCTTCGATTTTTTCGTTTGAAACATTACCGCAGTTAGAACATTTCATATGCGCATATGAGGCAAGATTAAAAATTACTTCACTGCGCAAAGAATTGATTTTCCATCTTGCATTTTGTGATGAAATGTATATAAATGCCGACAGCAACAGCACCAAAACATTTATTGTTGATGCCGTAAAATCAAATTCCGATAAAAAAAGTTGGAACGCCGAAACGATAAGGCACAAAAGAGATATAAGAGATATTGCAATAAGAACTCCCTCTCTGTTAATACCGCTGTCATTACTTGATGCCACTTTTTCAAACCTCAAAAAAGGTCTTTCTTCTCCACGGTAAATGACTCTTCCTATTCTACTCAAAGTGTCCTCGTCCAACATTTCATATATGCAATCCAGTTCATCATCGGATAACATAGTCATAGATTTGCACCAAGCTGACCGTGGATCACTAAGCAGCGATAATATATTATTTACAACCGCTCCTCTCAAATATTGCACTTGATATGATTTCACACGTTCCCACGCCAAAATTTCTCCGCAGGACTCACATCTTACAGGCTTTTTAACTTCTATTATTGCTTGCATTTCCATTTTTTCTTCTCTCCTCTATTAGATACGTCTTGTTCACCATAATTAAACTTTATCGTATATTAAGATATTTCTTCTTCTCTTTTCGGTACATATTTCATTACCGATTTCCACAAGTATTGGCGTATTACCAAGCTCGGCAAAGTATTGAATACTCCGTATTTTTTCCACTATATGTGAAACATTTTCAGCATCATCATACTTATTGTATTTCATAAACCAATCGCAAAAAAAATCTAAATCTTCTCCACTAAGCTCCGCCTTATTATCCTTAAAAGCTTTGAAGCTTTTAAGCATTTCACAAAGTCTACTATCTGTTTCAAGAGCAAGTCTAGGAATATTTAATTTCTCATTCTGCTTATTTCCGCAATGTTGACATTCGTCCATATGGTCTGTCACCAATGACAAGTCAAGCCGTTGTTTCTTTCTTATAGGAAGAAGCATGAGCAAATTAAACACAAGAGCAATTATAATTGCGATGGGTAGATTTGGCAATGTCAGCAACGATTTTAGATTTAAAACCGTTGCTTCATCGTGTAATGTTCTACCAATTGTAATCATTGAAAACACAATGGCAAGAACATATGCTATAATTACGGAAATCGTTCTAAGCAAAGCCCAAAAAACTCTTGTTTTCAAAACTGAGTGATACTTGTACTCTGAAAAACTGAGAGATAATCTTTCTTCTCCGCTATGTTTCGGTATTGATTTGTCACCCAAAAGCCGAGTTAGCTTTTGAACATCGTTATCCGAAAGAATTTTGCTTTCCGACCCATTTTCAACTTCTTCACCGCAATCTATCAAGCTGCGAATAGACATCACATAACCACATACAACAGTTCGATTTGTCCTCGAACGTTCCCAACGTATAATCTCACCGCACTCCCTACACCTTATGGGCTTCTCCACATCTATGATAACACAGTTTGTCATTTTTTCTCCTTTCAATTGTGACACATATATCGCGCTAATTATTCTTACGTCTTTTAAATAAGCCTTGCTTTTTCTTAGGCTGTGGCGCATCAGCAAGATTGAAAATTCTACCGTACACCTCTGCATTATGCGCCGAGTATTCAAAGCAACTCTCCGATGCAGACAGCCTGAACACCTTATATCCCTTCTGCGCCAAAGGAAGTATCTTATCTGTAAATCTGTTTACACCAGTGAGATTGAAGAGAAAATACGTCTGAGGCACATATGACATAGCACTGTCAACGATATACTTTTCTATAACCGAAACATTCCAAAAGCCAAAGTCAGCTACAAGAAGTTTATATGGACACTTTTCATACTCTGTCAGTTCATCATCAGAAACTATACCAAAGTCTTTAATGGTTATTTCGTGATTTCCCTGAGATATACTCAGGCAGGCAGGAGAATAATACGAAACGCCGTTATACCTAAAGCCGTCATTGATACTGCACTCAACATTTAGATAGTCTGCAAAGTTCAGATACGTTTCATTGTCCGAGAATACCACGCCGACTGAATACTTCTGTTTCAGGAATGAAGCAAGTTCTACGGAAACGTGCGTACAGCCTGTGCGCCGTATAAGCTGACTTACCGCCACGGTGATATGTGCCGTCAGCATTGCAGGGTTAAATCTGCTCTGCTCTGCCGCTGTATTTACCGTGGCGTTTTCAAAAACTGCCTTCGGCTGTTCATATACAAGAGGAGTATGGTGAGAAGCATTGTTCTCAGGGTGGCTCAATTCTTCCGTAATGCTTTCTTCAAAGTCCTGTGGCTTATCATCAAAGCTTACAACTGGAACGTCCTCTGCCTCGTCTGTGTCCTCTGTATCAGGCGTTTCCTCTGTGGCTTCTTCTTTATCTGCAAAGTATTCTTCGCTCTTTGAGTTGGCGATAAGCTCGTCAACGTCCTCACCTATAAAGTCAGGAACTTCTTCATCAAGTACAACGTTCTCAGTTCCACCCTGCGCCTCTGTAACGAGTTCTTCAAAGTCCTGTGGTTTATCATCAAAGCTTACAACTGGAACGTCCTCTGCTTCGTCTGTGTCCGCTGTATCAGGCGTTTCCTCTGTGGCTTCTTCCTTATCTGCAAAGTATTCCTCACTGTTGGAGTTAGCGATAAGCTCGTCAACGTCCTCACCTATAAAGTCAGGAACATCTTCGTCAGGTGTCACGCTCTCAGGGCGGCTCAGTTCCTCTGTTTTGCCATACTCGTCAAAGCCATTATCACCATATCCCTTGTCTATATTAACAGGGGCTATTGCCGCAACAGAAGGAGAATTTTGATAAAACTCATTTTCGTCAAAAGTTTCCTCAAACTCTGCCGAAAGCTGTTCCTGTTCCTCACGCTCCATATCCTCATTTTTAAAATTCTCAGGCATTTCTACCTTTGCAAGCTTAAACGCCGCCTCAGCGTTTGTTATCGGTGACAGCAAATGCCTATGATAATCGTCAACCGTCCTTACGCCAGTAATGATGTTATAAATACCATTGCGGATAAGCTCAGTCACAAATTCATCGTAATTGTCTATTTCGATCCTGTTCACAACGCTATAGAAAATTTTAAGATTAGGGTCAGCCTTTTTTAAATCTGTGAGTATTTCCAACTCGCTTATCTCTTTATTCTTCGAGCCGCAAGGAACACCGTTCACCCAAAACAAGGCGTGTGGATTGTAAACCTCTGTGATTTGACGAATAAGTTCGTCCTTGCTTTTTACAGAAATGATGATACCCAAAACATTGATATTATGTTTCTTGCTTGGCAGATACTCTTTCATCGTTTTTCTGTTTAGCTTATTGCAAACAACTACTACGTTCATTGTATACTTCCCTTCCTATGTCCTATAAGTATATTTCGACCCATTCCTTTATCTTGCCTATTACCATATCAAAGGAACTAGCCAATGAAACATCTTCCTGCACTGAGTTGAAAATGATAGTAACAAGAAGTGATGCCACAAGACAAACAACAAACGAGCTGAGTATCTTAACTATCCACTCGCCAACGGCTTTCAAATTATTCTTGAACTTTACGGAATGGTCTATCGTTCTTTTTTCTTTCTCGGCAGCTTCCTCACTGTCCTTTTTATCGAAGAACAACAGTCTACTTTCTTCTGATTTCAATACACTCACCTCATTATAATTTTACACTTAAAATGCGCAAAAGTCAACACATTTCAGCAAATGTGCTATATGTGTCACATCAGAAAATCATCAAGTGCCTGCAAAACAACTCTTCCCTTACCACGGATATGCTGTGAGTGAGTTTCATTGTATACCTTCACATAATCGTCAAGGCGTTCTTTCATTTCCTGAGTGATATAGAAATGCACCTTTATCGGTCTTTTTCGTTCCTCAGACAGCATACCTGAGTCGCTTTTTACAAGATACTCTCCCTTTATTTCCGTTGGATTGTTCAGGAAGCTTTCGAGAACAGGCTGCCAAAAGCCCACATACTGTGTATGACCGATTATCTCATTATCTGCAAAGTAATCATCAATGGCTTTCTTCATTTTCTCAGAAACCGCTATTCTCACAAGGACGTTATTGAAAACTTCCTTGGTTATAGACTTTTTCTTCTTTATCGGTGACAAGATAAGGTCTGGATATTTTTCAGCATAAGATTTTGCAAGGACTCTCACGAACTCTCTTGACGTATTATACATACGTCCTATATCCGCATACCGTTTACCCTCTGCGATCATATCGCTCATTTTCTTAGCATCGAGACGAGAACGAAGAACGTCAGGATATCGGTTTTCGTGGTCTGTTATCCACGCTTCAATGAAGTCAAGCTCAGACTTATCAGAAGTCCATTCAACATAATGCTCCTTTATATAATAAAAGATGTTAGCCGTACTATGATAAGGGGTAGCAACTGAATAAACCTTATCGTATACTGTTTTGTCGCCGCATTTCAAGCACTTTGCGCCGATCATAGCAAGGATATCATAACTATCGCTACAGGTCTGCATCAGAACGTCCGCATACTTGACTGAGCTATCATTGAGGTTAATATTCAGTGTTGCGCCATTCACGCCTACAAGAACGCCCATTACTATTCTTCTACTGCCGCCTCTCTCTTTTGTGAAAAAGGCATTGTCTAAGATATAGTAAGCACTCTTATATTCAAGCGTACTGCCTATGTTTATCTTTCGGGAAATGACATTATCCAGTTCTGCCTTTTCCGCAGGAGTTCTCGGTGTAAGGTCATTGATGTTCTTTATGATCTTCATAAAATAAAACCTCTTTCGTATTGTGTTCTATGAATACATTATATCATATTATAGCACATTTGTCAAGTACTTTTTCGCATATAGATAAGAAAATTGTGAAAATACTTGACGTGACATATGTAGCACACAAAAAAATAGCAGAGGTCTTAAACTCCTCTGCTATCTTCATCATTCTATTTGCTAGGGTCAGTTGCACAAAGCTCATAAACCAATGAATTGGCTCTGACTTTTTGAGGTATTCGCATATCATACATAACCTTTTTTTGACCTACCTTTATGATACCTGTTCCAAGAACGCCTGATGATACCCATTTAGTTTCTTCGGGGGTAAGCTTAAATCTTGCCGCCGCTACTTCAATATCAGCCTCTCCCTGCTGACAAAGTATCGTCATACTTGCGTTGTCCATCATCGCATTGCCGACCGTGGACTTTGAGAACGTTGAAATGTTCTGAACGATAGCTGTCGGTATACCGCCAAGTTTACGGATACGGCGGTATGTTTCCTCGTAATATTTACTGCTTCTCGTTGCCTCTTGTCCTGTATAGTCTGTGAGCATTGTCTGAACTTCATCGTTGACAAATATCGTTCTGTAGCCATTCTTGCTGTTCTTATTTACAGTCTGCCAAATCAGTTCAAGAATTATCTGCAATGACATTGTTTTGTCCTTTTCGATATTCTTAACATTGAACTGAATAAGCTTATTATTCATATCAATGTTTGTATGACCGTCAAAGAAGTAATCACTATCTGCATAAAATTCGAGGTCAAGAGCAAGCTTTTTCGCCTCGTCCTCGTCTTGTCCTTTTAGCATTTTGTACAGGTCGCTGAATACTGGCTTGTCCTTCTCGTCACCACTCTTTATATACGGCTGATATAGATGCTTGATACACCTATTCAGTATACTTGTTTCCGAAGAGGTAAGAGGAGATTTCTTTGCAAGCTCGACAACCATAAGCATAAAGTCTATTTTCATTGAAATAGGGTCTTGCTGAGTGTCCTTATCAACATAATTCAAATCTATATCGAATATATTGATTTTCGTTTTCGAGGAAGGAGTAATGTTTATCTGAACGCCGCCCATTTCTTCAAGAAGATGTGTATACTCTCCGTCAGGGTCGATGAATATTGACCTATAATCAGGGTGTTTCAGGTACATCTGAATAAATGTCAGCTTTTCAAGCATAGACTTTCCTGAACCCGATGCACCGAACATCATAGTGTTAGCGTTCATTCCTTCGTCCTTATCAATAGCGATAAGATTTCTATTGACCTTTTCAAAGCCGTAACATACCCCCTTTGGATTGTAGAATACTCTCGTTGAAAAAGGTATAAGCACCGATGCCGCCTCAGTAAGAAGGTTTGTAGTATAGCTCGTTTTACTTCCGTAAAAATGATTGACTGCAAACGGCATAATAGAATGTATACCCTTCTCTTGACCGCCTGCTATTACATTCAAAGCGACCAGACTGCTTCTTGCTTTCTGCTTGATGTAGTCTGTAAGGCTGTCAAGCTCTTCAAGACTCTCTGCGCTGATGGTTACGAACAGTGCAATTCTGAAAAGTTCGTTTTCAGTTTTATTAACCTCGTCAAGAACATTTCTGAGGTTTTTAATTCTTGCTGATACAGTATATGACATTCCAGTTATTCCTTTTCGATTGTTTTCTTTTTCAATTTGATCTTGCCGATCAACTGCATCACCATAATCGTTTCTAATCTGTTTCAAAGCGTAATTTTTATCTAATCTTGTAACAATTTTTGATACACATACCCTGTAAGGATTGTCGAGGAGCTTTGCTATGAAGCTATCAGTCAGCTCGTTCACATCATAAGAAAGTCTCATTGCCAACACTCTCATAAAGTGATTGTCGCCTAACTCTATGTACTTTCTCGTAAACTTGAAGCCATTTGGCGCAATGTAATCTCTGATATTTTCTCCCCTTGCATAGATATCCTTTGCAAGCTTGAACTCTTCATAAGGATAATAGATATCGTGCATTAACTTAAATGTTTCTTCTGGCTCTAGGACTCTTGTCTTTGAGCCAAGTGCTTCAAGCACGTTGCTGATATCCTCATAGGTGTTATGCAAAGTTGTCAAATCGTCCTTGCTGTTAAGCAGCTCATATGAAAGAGCCATATACGTTAGATGTTCAGCCGTTGACTTTGCAGACTGTGAAACATAGTATGCAATGATATCATTCATACTGTCAACGAGTTCTTCTTGCTCCTGATTACCCTTCGTTTTCAGCATCATTTCTCTATCATAGCGTTTAGGGTCAACAGGCTTGTTCACTATAAGCTCCTGATACGTTACATTCTGTGGCAGAGAGTTCAGAAGTTCATGGTACTGGTCTACCATTCTTCGTTTGCTGTCGAGCGTCAGTTTATTGTACTCGATATCCGTATATGCAAATACCAAAGCATACACATTCTCACGCACTTTCACAATTCCGTCCTCGTAAACTTCTTCAAACGGTAGTGTATCTTGCGCAGTCTTTGGAACACAAATCGACTTGCCCTCATACTTGCTTTTTTTCTTCTTCATTTCCGCTTCGTCCTCTCCTACAATGAATATGCCTTCTTTATGTGTTCCTCACCAAACAAATCTGAATATGCTGAAAGTATAAAAGGACTTTCCGAGGGTTTTAAATCTTCAAGAAGATGCTTCCCAATGGTTTTGGTTTCAACAGGCAAATTCAAACGTTCTTCCCAACTCATACCGTCTATTTTTTTGTTTGAGATGCTTCCCTTGCTAGGGTCATAAACATTAACTAAAACGGTACTTTCACTTTTGGCAGTTTCTGAACCAAACGTATCAGAGTCCACTCTATTTTCTATGTAGAAATTCTCAGACAGCCAGTGACGGTTAATGTGCCTGCTATAATACGGCGTATCTATGCTATCCGTATACGTTGCCATTACTTTGTCCTTATTTTCCTCGAAGAACTCGTAAAATGACTTCCCTGACGAATTATACTGGTCGATTATATCAACCACATTCTTTTCGGAACGTTCTGAAATGCGTTGGTCTAAGCGACTAAGAAAGTCCTTTTCTATATTCAGAGAATTAAGTTTTGCTTCTGACACCAACTGCTTTATTTCAGCTATGCTATGTTCCTCAGAAATAAAATCATTCGGTGTTCTGTTTCCTTCGGAGACAGCTCTCCTCAGACGATATATACCCACGTTATCATTATCAAGGTCAAACGTTACCGATGCAATAAGGTTTTTGCTTTGCTCGATTTCAGCAAAATCACTAGCTGAAATTTTTTCAGCTTTTGAAAGTTCAGCATAAGGTTTATCCTCAGATAGTTTCTCAAAGAGTACCGAAAGTCTCTTATCCTCTGCCTTAAAATAATCTATCTCACCATTATACTCTGTGGAATAGATTATCGTCTTGTCGATCGCACTCTGCTTTTCCGCCTCACTAAGATATATCAAATCATCAAAATTAAGATTTTCAAAACACAACTCGTTCATTTCTTCCAAACTTTTGTAGCTGTCTATATGTACTGCAACGTTGTCATACTCAGTTACGATGCGGAAATTTTCAAGGTCAGCCGATACTTGTATAGGAAGCTCCTCGTCAGAGTCCGTGGTGTATGCAAGCGGCACATCTGACAGGTCTTGCACATCATCATATGCACTTGTATCACCAAACTCTGCTACCGAATAATCATTTATAAGTTTCAATGCAGTTCGTACCGTCTCACTTAAAGGCTCTCCATTCACACTCGACATACTCTGCGCCGCACTTACAGTTTCGTAAAGACTATTCGCTATCTCCTGCGGCTCTATGTCATTTTTTAAGACCTGTCCTTCCCACATTACCTTATCGCCGCCATATGCGCCAAGACCCTTCATATTAATGTTATTATGGCATTTGAGTGCTACGCCGCCGCTGTTCTCCCAGTCAATAAGGTTCTTGTTATAATCGTCATACAAAACGTCAGTATTACTTATACCATTCGGGATATATTCAGCCTTATTGTGTCCTATTTCTGTGAACAACCGATGTTCTCTGTCTATCTCAGGAAGATATTCGTCAAGCCACTCCTGCTTTTCAGCTTCACAGTACGGCGGTTCTCCGTTGACTTTGGCTGACAGCGCAAAGACCTCTACGTCTTTATGTTGCTCCATAAAAAGCTTGATGCCTTCCGTCATATTCTCGTATGGTTGAAGGTTACGGAAATAACCCTTTTCATACATTTCTTCAAGATAATTCGGAGAGGCATCGTAAAAACGTGCGACTGTACCGTCAAGGTCAATAAACAGCCTTGACTTAGTTGTCATTGTACTCATATTCAATTCAATCCTTTCAAAAAATTGTGCTATATGTAGCACAACTAAAAATCACCCTATATGTGATGTGTGTTATCTTTAACTGTATTTTCAGCGTGTTTTTTTGCCGCATTAAGCATATGTGGATATAGCTTCCTGATTGTCTGATAAATGGTGTCGCAGTATATTGATGCAACACCATTGGTATCATCAGGCTCTATATCAAAATACTCCTCTATCGCAAACAAGCTCAGAGTGTCAAGGCTTATCTTGCCTTCCATTGCTCTAAATATAATCATCTGCGAAAGATCAAGGAGTGGCTGTGCTATAACAAGTTTCAGCTTTTCGTAAGCCACAGGATTGTACTCACGAAACATCTTTTTTAAAAAAGCTACGTCTTTGTTTGTGTCTAAGCCAATAAAATAAACCTTCTCACCATTGCACTCTTTATATATATAAGTTAAAAGTGAAGTGATCGCTTTCTGAACATCTTCTCTTTTTGCAGTGCATTTCTCATACGCCTCTGACAGTCCTGCCGTCTTTACCCTTTTAGCAAAGTTCGGATCATCATATGAGATTTTAAGGTGCATACTTGACGGCGTTTTAGATAGCGTTTTTAGTGCTATCTCCAAAATGTAATCTCTGTTGGATATGCCAGTTGTAAAAGTTGAGATAACAATGATATTCTTTTTCAACCCCATAATATCACCGCCTGTCTATTAAACCGTAGGAACGGCGGTTTGCTGTGCCTGAACTGCCTGCTGCGCCTGATTATTCGCCGCAAGTATCGCATCTTTATCGAATGTAACTTTTGGCAGAATAGTGTGATTTTCTCCTTCAATTCTCAGACCGCACTTATCAAGTACACGTTTAAACAAATCGGCTTCCTGCGACCTTACTGTAAACTGTGTTTGCTGTGTTGCTCTTGTGGTTATGCTTGAATACGGAATATTATTCTCATTCATAATTTTTATAATAGGCTCTGCCGTTTTTGCATCTATCTTATTCGTGTAGAATGGCACGTCCGCAGAGGTAGCGACTACCTCTTTATAGTCCATTGTACCGACCTTTGAAACTTTTGGAACTATTCTTTCCGATTTAAGTTCGCTATCATACAGCCACTTATTATTGTTTCTCAGGTATGTCTCTCTCAATTGCTCTTTGGTATAGTATCTCTTGTTTGGATCTTCCGTCATTCTGTTCTTCGGGTGATTATACCTTGACGTTATCAGCCTATCCTGTTCTTCAGGAGAAAGCTGTGTAAACTTCCTTTTACCATTCTGACTATTGAGCTGTTCAGGCGTTATGACTTCTGTCAACACTTGTTTCGGCTCAACATAGCCAAGTTCCTTCTTCAAAGCCTCTTCAACATTCGTATTCTTGCCTCTGAGTGCATCAGATAATCGCTGATTAGCAACGCCAAGCTTTTGAGCCATTTGGCTTTCCTTTATTCCGCTTTCAGTCATTTTATTTTTTGCCCAGACTCCAAATTCTGTGAAACCAAGCGTATTGGAATACTGGGCTTGTCTAAAAGAAGCAAGCGCATTTGTTTTGCCAAGAGCAATGTATGTCCTTTCCGCATCGCTCTTTTCAACCACAACGTTATACTTGCCCTGACGAGCAAAAGCGGAATAATTAATACCCTCATTATTCAGAAGTTCAATGTCTTTCTTTGAGAGATTTTCAAGTTTTACAAGAACAGAGTTCAATGCCTTCGCTTTGCTCTTCATATCTATGTAGGGTACTATGCCACACTCGACAGACAGCTTGCCGTCACGATAATTCTGCAAGTCCGTGTCAACGGAATTGATATTATATTTTGCGACCGCAACCTCGTCCTTTGTAACTGCCTTTTTAAGAATGTTATATATACGCTTATATTCTTTTTCGTTCTCTTCTGCTCTTGCACGAACCATGAGATATTCCGTAGTATTCGGCTTACACTCTGCAAGGTCAGCGATCGCCTGTAGATAGAATTTTTTCATTTCGTATACATAAGGTATAGACTTGAAGCGTATAAAATTCACATAGGCTCTTCTGTCTGTCCTAGCAAGCTGCTGCATTGACATATCCTTATATCTATCTCTCAGCTTAGTTGCCTGTTCCATTGTGAAGTGTTCAAAATCCCAGTCAATGTTCTTCGTCACCATATCCGCTTGTATGCCAATTTGAGCAAACTGAGCATCGGTCAAAACCGTTTCACCTGTCTCATTTTTCATAGCAGGAACGTCAAACATTTCTGCAAGTATTTGAATGGCATCATAATTCGAGCAGTTTTCAAAATACTGAACGACCTGTATCGGTCCTCCGCCAAGCTGAATACCGTGGTCAAACCAACTGTTTTTATTCAGATTGATATGGCAAGAAGGGTGGTTATCATCGGAACGTATTCTGCACCAACCGTCCTTGTACCTTACCTTAACGTCAACGCCATATCTCTGCAAGACTTCTACAACTGGAATTGCCCTCAAAGTATCGAGGTCATAAAAGTTCCTTTTTCCCTCAAAATTCATAGTCTCATATCCTTTCTAAAAATTGTGCCACAAGTAGCACAACTAACGTGAGGCTGCGCCTCAACTACTATATATAAAGCTATCGCTTCATACCAATATTATAATTCTCCGTCCTGCTATTGTCAATAGCAGGAAAGCACAAAATGCAACATATTTTTTGCATCTTTACATCGTAGGAGTGTACGGAGGACTTTGATTAAACGTGGTAGTTCTGTTTTTATTCAAAATTGTGTTCATCTTATACTGGTCTGCTTTGTCATAGACAAGATAGTATTTATCGCTTCTACCTTTGATATATCCAACGTTCACCTTCGACTTCACAATGGCTTTTATCTGATTTCTTGAAACGTTCTTTAGGTACATTGGCTGAGAATTAGATTTCTGTATAAGCTCTGCAAATGACTTTATTTGTGAAGCTGTTTCAAAGGCTCTCTCGTCAACCATATCGTTATAATACAGAATATCATCGACCCTATCTTTATCCGTTTTAAGATAAACAAGGTTATACTTGTCCGCATCAGGTTTGTAATAAACAGCGGAAATAATATTATCAACGCTGCCTCTCAGCTTCATCAGCTCGTCACCTGTTATCATTTTGTACAATGGTATTGTACCACACTTTTGAGCAATTTCTCTAACCTCTGAACTGTCTTTTGCACCAATATTAGAGTTCACAAATGACTTATCAGGATAGATTTCATTATACAGCTTTTCGGCATCAGCCGCCTTATACAGCAGGCGGTACTTTTCTGTATTTTTGATTTTGGAATATGACACAACAAGTTCGCTCTTTTTGACAAACTCAACCTCTCGCCCAGTAACAACATCTGAACGAAGTCTACCCTCATACTCTTTAAGCTCTGCGTACTTTGACTTATTCCTATCATATTCAAGCTTGCGCTGTCTGCTGAGTTGTGCATCTCTCTTGCGCTGTTCAGCCGATCTGTTATCCGTGAGTATTTTAGTTCCAAGTATCTCTTGCAGTTTATCTTTATTCTCCTTCTTTATGAAAACTGTTGCTCTGCCGTCATTAAGAATATTTGCAGAATAATAGATAGGAGCGTTCATAAGCTTCGGCAACAAACGAGCATCTATCTTTACGGCATAGTTTTCACCAAGAGACTGCATAAGCACATTCTTATTTATATTACCTATAACTCGTGGGTTTTTGTTTGTATTCGATGTAACAGGATTGCGATACATCTTGTACGAATAGATTTTTTCATTCTTATCCTTCGTGAACACCTTATACTTTTCATTGAGTTTTGCCAAAGGCTTCATTGCTCGCAAGAGCGCAAGCTTGACAGAAAGTGAAAAGTAGAGGAACATCTTTGCGGCGAACCTAGCAGAACGAGTTGATATAACCGCTGTCGATGTCATACTTCTCATTGCAAGTTTTTTCTGAAAAGCGGCTGTTGTTATTTCCGCATCTAATCTTGACGATTTATCAAGCTGCTTTTTAGCAAGTTGCGCATAAAATTCATTATTTCCGTCCTTCTGTTCAAAGCCAATTCCATAGTAAGGACGTAATTTCTTTGTTGCATCATTAACAACATTTTCGATTGATTTGCTTCTTTTATCGTGCGGCGTATATTTGCCCTCAACAGTTACGCCAAGGACTTTATCAATATTCTCCTTATAATACTTTTCGCCAAATTGACGTGCAAGAGTATTAGTACGGACTTTATGTTCTTTGCTATCTGAGATCGTGATATATGTATCACGATACTTAACATCAAAACCATACTGGTTCATAACTCGTATGAAGTCCTCTTTTGTCTTTGCAGTTTTCAGTGCAATATCAAGAGCTTCAACAATTGGATATTTCCATGAAGCAGCTTTTTTATGTTCTTCAATGTGATAACTGTCAGCCGATACATTATCACGGCTCGTTTTATAGCTATCATCAAGAACGTTCAGATTATTTGTTGCGCATATAAGGTTACTTTGATCCCTTATAAATTTAAGAGAAGTCTTATTATCAAGCCACTTCTTGCCTGTGGCAATATTGCAGGAGTTTACTACAACATGGTTATGTACAAAATTTGCTCCAACGTGTGTTACTACACAAACCTGAAAACCCTCAAAACATCTTTCAGCCCATTGCACACCTATCTTATGAGCAAGCTCAGGAGAGATATTATCTTCTTTTGGAAAGCTCTGATAAAAGTGATGTGCCAAAATACCTTTGTCCTGTTTCCACATCTTACGAACGTTCTTCCATTCCTCAACCATATTTTGTTCTGAACAGTTTATCGCTGTCATAGCAAAACACTTAGGTGTGAGCTTAGTATGGCTTTTTAAAACATTGATATATGAAGGTGAAAAATATAAATTTGCATTTTCAAGTTCCGTCATACCTTTTGCGGCATCGCTGTTAAGAATTTCATTAGTAACAGATCCATGCTCTTTTTCGGTCAATGAGAGGTAATACTTATATATTTCCTCTCCTTCACTTTTATCAAGCTCAACAAACTTCTTTGTAACATAATCAAGAGTTGCGGTTATATATCTATCAGAAGTCATTTTAGTTTTAATTGACGAAACTGTTGCCATACCCTCACCTTCTTTCTGAATATATACAAATGTAAATTAAACTTTCGGAAACTTTCCTTCTGTCTTATCAAACATTTCACTCATATCATTTACGATCTCGACCAAAGCGTTTCCTATACTGGCAACTTTAAGCGCAAGGTCTTTCACTTCTTTTGCGTTCATATTAACGTATTTAACTTCATTATCATTCAAACTATGCGTTGCATTGGCGGTGTGAGCTATCTGATTGATGTTTGTGCCGCACTTGATTATCTGACTTTTTACACGATCTATCTCATATACAGCCATTGCAAAATACTGCATAAAATCTTCAATGCCGTCAACTCTATATATCTTCTTATTCCTAGCAAGAGCAAGAAGAAAGTCCGACATTGAAAGCCTTGCATCGTCAGCTCTTTTCTTCAATTCTAATTTTTCTTGTTCCGTTACTCTGAAATTAATTTGAGTATTTCTCGTATCTCCCATTTTAGACCTTTTCTATAAAAATTAATTGAACGAAGTGATTTACTTATTTGTGGTTTTATTATACCACAAATAAGTAAAAAAGTCAATGTTTTTTTGACTTTTTAGGGGTATTAGGGTTCTCCCTAACAAGTGATAATGTATAGTGGACGCTATACATTATCTGTACTTGCTATGGCAGACCCAAGACGTGCGGCGCACGGCGCATTTTCGGTTTGCACCGAATTAGGCACATTTTTCGTCTTGCGACTTCGATAGCATTTCATTCAGAAATTTTTATACTAAAAAAAGCCCCCTTTACGGTGGCTTTTTTATCGGTTTTTACTCAAACTTTTTTGCATTGCGAAACGTATTATTATGAAAATTGTAGAGGTCAAGGCGCAGGGGCAAGCGACAAAAGCGGGGGCGGCAGAGCTGAGAGAACGCCGCTCACTTTTCGCTTTTTATATAAAAAAGAATTTAAAGTGAAGGTGGTGTTTGTTCGCCGTTTCCGCTGTCCTCAGTCTCAACCTTTTCTTCACTTTTCATCGTGCTTATGCTTTCCTGCATTTTCTGAATGAGGAAGTCCATTTGCATTGGATCGGAAATTCCTGCTTTTACAAGAATGTCGGCGATCTCGTCCGTCTTACCCTTGACAGTTTTATACCTCTCGTCATTTATCTTCTGTTCAAGCGTTTTGATTTCCTGCTGTAACTTCTCACATTTCGCTTTTTTTTCCGCCAACTGCATTTCTAGTTTTGCGATTTTTTCGGCACTTGATATTTTTGCCATTTTAGCATCACTCCTTTTCATTCCGATTTTACCACAAATGAAGAAATAAGTCAATAGACAACAAACTTGTCTATTGACTTATCAACATATGCTGTGTATCTGAAACGATCGGGGTGTTTGACGGCTATTTCAAAAAGCATCATTTTCACAAATTCCGTCTGATACTTAATGTGACAGATTTTCTTAATATCTTCCGCTGAGTATACACCGTGTTTCAGAAAGTTAAGCTTTTTCAGTATTTCAAGTTTTTCCTTACACTCGATCATTTTAATCTCTCCTTATATAAAAAATGTGCTACATATGTCCGCCTTAACTTTAACCCTTATAAGTTCAGCCGAAAACTAATCGGCTGAACTCGCAAGGTTTACGCCTTATTCCTTTGAAACTTGGTTGAAAAAATCTGCAATTTCATCAAAGACCGCATCGTTTTCATTTGGCTCATATGGTGGCTCATTCAAATAAGCCTCGCTATAAGCATTAAAGTCATTTTCAAATTCCTGCACACTTTGCTCGTATGTCTGTCCGCCGTTCTGATTGGCTTCTCTTCTTTCACTTGGCACAAATGAAACTTCATCACAAACCAAAACCAGTTCATAACGATTAACTCCGTTTCTGTCAGTATAGTTGTTATTTTTGAGTCTGCCTGAAACTATAATAGGTTTCCCTTTATGGAAATACTTATTTACAAACTCCGCTCGCTTTCCCCATACAACGCATTTCACAAACGTTGTATCTTCTTTAACATTCGGATTATCAAATGCAACACTAAACTCTGCGTTCTGCTTCCCTGATGTGAATTTTGTAAACCTCACTTCTGTGGCAAGTCTGCCGATACCTGTTGTCTTTAACATTGTTATTACCGTCCTTTCGCTCCAATTTTTTCTACTCTAACTCTTAAACCTTCCAAGGCTCTTCCGCTGAATGGAGTATCTACTAAGTACCAACCGTCATTACGCTTTTTCGGAAAAGAAAAAGCATCTTCCTGATAGTGCATTTCCATTCTTGTAGGTATCCACTTCTCATTTTCATTATCCCACACTTCGAGAGTTTCGCCACAATGAAAGCCCTTCACTTTCCACAAGTCCATAACCAACAGCCCATATCTGTCATTTTCTTCGTTATAGCCCAAAATTCCTTTTATCATATCTTGCACCTATCCTTTCCTAATTATTTATGAAGTCCTCTCTTTCTTTTACCCAGTTCTTAATGAGTTCGATTTCCTCGTCCATGTTCGGTTCTTTCTCAGGTTTCCAGTTCTCTCTTATTTCTTTCAGTTCTTTTTCCCGTTCCGCTATATAATCATCAAAATAGCTCACTTCTTCATCGTCTGCTTCATCAGGGTGTTCCTCTAGGTACTTCTTATCGTCCTTGGCAGTTTCGAGATCATCTAACAATTTCAGATAGTCCTTCGGTTCATTTCCCCAAGACAGTAAACAGCTCAGAAGTGTAGGTTCTGGAAACATTCCAAACCAACAACGATCGAACCACTGTTCCGCACACATTCTTTCATCAGAACCATTACTATATGTTCCGCAAAGATCGCCGATAAAATTCTCTATCAGCTCTCCGATAGTCAGACCATGAGTTCCGCATAATCTCGCCAGTCGGTCACAATCTTCGTCCGACAATTTTACTGTGATTTTTCTCTCTCTGATTGTTTCAGTCTGCTGTTCTTCGTAAGTTTTTACGCCATTCTCGTTTTTCATATTTCTACCTTTCAGCCCTGCCCGATTGCAGGGGCTTTTTTTTCTTGAACACAAGTTTTTGAAGGGAAAAATGTATAATCATCGCCCAAACTATGCTCCAACCCATGCCGATTTTTAAAAAGTCGGTTATACCTGTACCTGCCCTTTTCAACAGTATGCAGAATACGATCGTTGTAATGAAGAAACACAGAATAATTGCAATGCAAATTGTTATCCTGATTTTCTTCTTTTTGCTTGCCATAAATCTCACTCCTTTCACAAATTAATCTTTTAAATGTTTTATAAAGTCGCTTGTCATAAGTCCGCCAAAGTATTCTTCACACCATTCCAACTCTGAGTCACGCACGTCATAAAAATAATTATCTGGGTCATAAAAATAATTATCGTAACGTCCTCCAAACAAGTAACCATTATAGTAATCTCCAAGTTCTGAAAGCAAGTGGCTTGCTTCTTCCATTTTAAAAAGTACAAAATCGTGAACGTTAGTATAGCGGCAATCCTTAGTTTTTTCTTTGTAATCTTCCGAAGAAAAAAACTTTTTCAAATACTCTTGCCATTGCTCTTTTGCCTTATATTTATCCATTACACGGATAAAAGAAACCTTCATGCGTTCTGCATTTTTCAAATTTTCATCATCACATATGAACTCTTTTATCTCCTCGTAAATCTTTTTTCTCTCTTCCTGCTCCTCTCGTTCCCTTTCCTTTTTGCAAAGCTCCATATTTTGTTTCACAAAAAGAGTAGCAAAACAATCAGCCAAGCTGTTATGTTCTTTGCCATTTTGTCTGCTCCAGTCATAGCCACAATACTCAGCGGCTCTCGCAAGACTTTGCCACTTGTAATTCTGATACCATTCAGACCATTCTCCGTAAATTTCTGCAAAGCGTTCCATAACGTCATAGCTTTTAATGTCTTTGATTGATATTACGCCGTTGTTTGCAAGCATCATCAAATCAAAGCCCACATTATAACCGATCACCAAATCTGCCTGTGATATGATTGCGTTTATTTCAGCCGTCTTCTCATAGATTGTCGGCGCATCGGCTACCATTTCAGGAGATATGTGGTTGACATTTTGAGCCTCATACCATTCGTTATGCCTTATAGGCTTGAAGTAGCTGTCAAACACCACATTTCCGTCTGTATCAATTATTGATACTTGCAGAAGCTCGTCATTGAACGTATCAAGACCCGTTGTTTCCGTATCAATGACTATTTCCTTTGGATATTCTTTCTTAGGATACAACTCTTTTGTGAGCTTTGTTAATCTTTTGACCAGCTCTTGATAATAGTTCAACTTTTCTTCTATCACTTGACGTTCCTGCTCCTTCTCCGCCTTTTTCCTTTCACGATAAGCCTTTGCTTTTTCTCTCTCAGGTTTAAAAAACGTGTCAAGCTGTTCCTTTGTCGCTTTTCTTACCTCGTCAGGCTTATAGTATTTGCAAGGCTGTTTGCTTTGTTTGCTTGGCAGAAGCTCTATGCCCTCAGCACTTTCTGTTATGACAAAACCCTCGTGCGCCCACTGGCGTTCGGTTTTGTAGTTATCATATTCTCTATGGTAGTGCTTTACCTTCATTTTCATCGTTCCTCTATGTATTCATCGCCGATCTCATAGTTATTATACTCAGTCGGTGTAACTTCTACCCAATTGTAATGTTCTTCAAAATATGTTTCAGTACACACCCTTATCTCATAGCTATGGTGTGAATATCCATAACCGTCGATGTACTCCTTGTCAACAACCGTCTTGGTTTCTGTTGCACAGCTTACTGCATATACCACGCCTGAGAAAATCTGAAAGATAAACAAGCAAAGCAGCAGAGGGTGTTCCCTAAACCCAACCATTACATCATAAACCGAGTCAATAATCTTACGAAACATAAAAACCACTCCTTAAAAGTCAAAATTATAAGTTATCCTATGACTATATTATCTGTCTCTTATACACATCTGACGCTGCCGACGATCGCATAAGTGTAG
>ENA-OZEB01000007-OZEB01000007.1-human-gut-metagenome-genome-assembly--contig:-NODE-7-length-113195-cov-39.320824_pt1 | contig 113195 bp, 187 predicted proteins | sample MGYA00245060_ERZ653593 | MGnify/ENA primary metagenome ERZ653593 (study PRJEB26926, sample SAMN06164989) | human gut metagenome | biome: ENVO:00009003; feature: ENVO:2100002; material: ENVO:00002003... | reverse complement strand
AACCTGAAATTACTCCAACAGTTGTTAATCCTGTTGCTATTGCTAGAACTCCTCAATATTCATATACCCCAGGTAATGTTTAGTCTTCAAAAGGAAAAACTTATGTATTGGAACCTGAAATTACTCCAACAGTTGTTAATCCTGTTGCTATTGCTAGAACTCCTCAATATTCATATACCCCAGGTAATGTTTAGTCTTCAAAAGGAAAAACTTATGTATGGGAACCTAGTACTAAACCTTAGAGTACCTTTGTTAATAACTCTAATAAACCAACTAAGAGAAATAACAAAAATAACAAGAAAAAATCTAAAAAGAAACGTAAACATTTAGATGGAGGAGTATTATATGACTACGAATTTTTAAAATCTGTTCATGCTTTTAAACAAGGTGGTGTTATTAAAGCCCAAAGTGGAATAAAAACTGGAGTAAAAGTAAATCCTAAAACTACTTGGTTTGATGCAGTATGGTCTTAGAATGTAAATCATATATTAAGAGGTTTATCTGACGATAAGTACTATACTTGGCTTAATAGTATGTAGGATAAACACGGTGATTTACATAAGAATGCCGGAACTAATTTTTAGACTACACCATATAATGATAAATCTGTAGGAGATTATCAAAATTTATATAAAACTGGATATAATGGAGAGTGGAAGGATAATAATGTAGGATACAATTCTTTAGGTATTATGCACGCTCAAAATTTAGGTAGATATGATTTATATGGCAATACTAAAAGAACTTCTGGAGACTGGAATATTGATGCTAATCACCGATATAAAACAGATAGCTCTTATAGCCAAATAACTGATGATAGACGTTTATTAGGTAGGAAGGGAGATTTTACAGATGAGTAGTTAGCGTCTGTAACAGAAGCTTTTAAAAATAAAGGTTATAATTTTGCTTTAGGAAAAAATGATTACTATTATTTATCTCCTATAGAAAAATCTGAATAGAATCAAAATACTCCTAAAAAAGATGGTTCAGTAACTAATCCTGATATTGGTAAGAAATCTATATTTGATAAAGGTAAAGAATACTTAGCTAAATTAACAAGTAATCCGGGTAATCTTTATAACGCAGTTGAAACTGGTAAATATTTATTAGCTAATAAAGCTACTAATGATATATTCAAAATAAAAGCTCCAAATTATGTTATCTCTCCTAAGTATACTAGTTATCAAGTAATGGATAATTTAGCTTAGTAGAATGCTTATCATAATAGGGCTGCTGAGACAATAAATTAGACTTTTAGACCACTTACTTCTAGTGGTTAGTTGTAGACTGCCGCTTAGCAAGAAAGTATGAATAATGCTAATAAGTTATATTTATAGGGTAACGCTGAAAGAAATACTTGGTTAGAAGGATAGAAGCAGTAGTCTTATAAAGCAGGACTTTACAATATGGAAAGTGCTGTTGATACTGCTAATGCTAATGCTCAATAGGCATATAAAACTAGAATGCTTAATGAGTATCAAGATCCTAGAGATAGGGCTAGAGCACTCGCTACTAATAGACAAAATTGGATTAATGCTTTAGAGAAATTTAATGTTATTGACCCATATGTTGAAAGAAAGAATGCTTAGTAGCAATATGGTTTAGCTAAAGCTTAGTGGGATTATCAAAATGACGCTAAAGTTTTGTTAGCTCAGCAAAAATATTAGTAGTTATTACGTTAGCATTAGAATGATTTGAACTTTAATGCATATGATACTGATGAATATAGGGCTTTAGTTGATGCGTAGAAGGAGGCTGGAGCAAGATACTATAACAATATGTATTAGGTATATGGTATTAGTAATCCTGGATTTAGGTACAAAAAAGGAGGTAAATTTGAAGATATATCAAAGTTTAATACCAAAGAATTTTATAATACTATAAGACATAGTATTAATACTGCTACTAAATAGAGCGGAGATTTAAGTAAACTCATTAATACTTTATTTAAAAAGAGTAATAAGAAATGAATTTAAAAATACAAAAATTTGCAGAAGGGGGAACATCCTCCTCTGCATTTTTTTATTAGCCTTTAGCTATGGCTACGACTGGAGTAGAAGCTGAATCAGACACTGCTGAGTTGATAAAAGCTATGACTGCTGCTAATAAAAAATCATCTAATGATGAGGATAAAGGAAAGATAACAGATAAAGATTTTCTAGGATTATTAAAAGATATAAATGGTCTTCCTAGTGATATCTTAAAACTATATACACAAGCTCAAAACTTTTGGGCTGACCCAACAAATACAGGAGATACTAATTATTCAAACTTTGCTTAGATGTTAACTAGAATATCTTTATAGGCTAATATAGCTAAGTTTAATAAAGAAGTTTGGGATAAATCTAGAGATACTATGTTTACCAATCATTCAGAAAATGAGATGGCTATTACTGATTAGGGAGGAGTTGTAATACAAACTAGTGATGGAGGAATAGATACTATTTCTGTTGAAAAATGGAAACAAAATCCTTATGTTTATAAAACTCTCACTAATGCAGATATAATGGAATTAAGAGCTTAGAAATTACCAGGAGATAATTCTATTCTTAATATAGTAAATGGTAGTACTAGTGTAGAAGCTATCACTGATAAATTATAGAAGATATTAAGTAATGCTCAATCTAGTAGTGTTTCTTCATATATTAGTACTGATGGTTTTAATACTAAATCTGGATTAACAGTACTTAAAGGATTGTTATAGAGAGGACTAGATCCTACTACATTAACTATGCCAGGTGTATATAAATATACTACTAAAGAAAACGCTGATTAGGTAGCTAATTTATTACAATATGCTTGGGCATCTTTATCTACTAAAGAGTAGACCTTACTAACAGCTAGAGCAGGAAAAAATAAAAAAGGAGTAGATTATTTATTAAAATTACTAGCTACTGGCAATACTTCATTTAATACTAATATGGAATATTAGGATTAGTTAAATCCTGACGGCACTAAAAAAGAAACTTCAGATAAATCTAAATCTTCTAAAAGTGATGAAGAAGATGATTATGGAAAAAATGCTGTAGCTAATTAGGCTTATATGATGTAGACTGGTAGAGGAGGAACTCCTCAAACTTATACTTTTTAGCCTACAAATGGTGGAGCATCTATGACTTTATATGGAAGATTCTATGGAGGTTTACAAACTCCTAAAGGAGAAATAGTAGGAGAATCTTCTTTGTCTAAGTTACTTTAGACTACTGGAATATAGGCTCTTACAAATCCTAGATCTATATACTTCGGAGATTAGAAAATAAACGACTTAAATTCTGTGGCTTATTTAAATGATGGCGGTATGCAAGTAATACTTCCTGCTATAAAGGATGGTTCAGGAAATGTGATGCCAAATTTTGCAGTATTGGATGATTATCAAAAAGCTAAGAAAGAGATTGAAAATAATTTAGATCCTAAAGATCCTATGTATATGAAAAAATAGGCAGCTATATTATCTAAATATCCAAATCTTAGGAGTTTATTAATAGATGGTCAACCTGATCCTAGTAAATGGTCATCTTTTATAGTTGTAAATGGAGAAACTTCTGAAAAAGTAGTAGGAGGAGATGTCAAATATGCTAAGGAATTAGAATCAGATAATGCTGGATATGACCAATTATCTAATATATTATTTCCTGATGGTAAAGGCGGACACCAAATGGATGCTCCAGGATATGGAACCCTATGGAATGATAATTTATATGAAGCTCCAGTATTTATACCAGTTGTTTCTTAGAATCCTGGAGATACTCTTATTCTTAGCAGTAAATTTAATAAAGAAGATACTTAGTAGATTAACGATTTAGTAGCTGCTAAATCTATACCATACTAGAATAGTTCTTCCAACTTATTATAGAATTAATTAATATGTTAAATAACGATTGGATAGTAGCCAATATACAAAATCCAGACTATACTACTGGAATGTTTTCAAAAGCTGGATTAGATACTGAAAATACTTAGATGTTATCTGAAGATTCTTATTTAAAATCTAACTTTATTATTAAGAATCCATACTTTGCTGATAAGAATGGTAATTTTGATAAGGATAAATTTCATGATTTTTATAAAGATGCTGCAACTGGATGGAAGTAGATATAGACTAAAAAGAATTTAGAACATGTCTATGATTTCTTTGATCCAGAAGCTCCTGAAGGGGCTAAAAAAATAAATCCTTTAACAGGAGATACTAAAGATTTATAGACATCAGCTAGTAAACCTTTTGGGGATTTTCTAAAAATAGTTCCTTATAGTGATAAAATAGGTACTATTGGTGTAGGAGGATTTAATGCTATAGAAGCTCCTACTAAAAGTGCTAGAGAAGAAGCTTAGGAACAAAATATATTTGATTTCTCCGATAAAAAAACACTTGACATTACTCCTGATAGTTAGTCTTTATTTTCCAACCCATTTAAATTTATTAAGTCCATATTTAGTGACCCATTAGTATTGGCTACTTATGATGAGGATACTAGAGAATTAGATAAGTTTACTGGAGAAATGGTTACCCATAAAAAAGGAGACTTAAAATTAAATTCTAATGGTAAGCCTTACTATGAGACGTTAGCTGGTAGAAATCCTTATTCTAAATAGGTATTATCTACTTTTGATAATTTAACATCAGAGTCTTCTCCTATTAATAAATATGACTTTTTTGATTCTGATGATTTAGAAAAGAGGGTTTCTGGGTCTCTTGCTAAAAACTTAATGGGAGTAGCTCCTATGCTAATGGGACCTGAAGTAGCAGCCATATATTCAGGAGCATTAGTTGCTAGAGAATTATTAAAAACTGCCCCTATGGTTTGGGGAATGGTTAATTCTTTATGGTCTAATCAGCTCCCACAAAATCCCATTTTAAATGGGTTAGAAGCTAAAATGATGTAGGTTACTGGAAGTTCTTCTGACCATGCTAATGCTAATATGGGATTTACTACTGAAACTGTATTAAATTTAATGGGAGATGTAGCTCTACAATGGGGATAGCAATAGCAAGTTGCGGGTTGGACTAGAAGATTATTAGGAGGAAAAAAGGATTTAAGTAAAGTTATTGATGATGAAGCCAAAGTTTTATATGATAAAAAGATAGCTTCAATATTTGAAAGTGCTTCTACTGATGCTAAAAAATAGGAAGCTTTATTAAATTTCGGATTTGATGAGGCGCAAATTGCTAACTTATTAAAAAATTCAGGAAAAGATGCTACTGATGCTTGGAAAATGACTTCAATAGGTCAAGCCGCATTAAAGAAAGCCTCTACTAAATTATAGCCTAAAATAGACAAATTAAATAGATTAGGTGCTAATGCTTCATTAGCTTACATGGCATTAGTTTCTAATACTGACGTATATTAGTCTGCTTTAGATAACGGAGCTTCTGCTAGAGAAGCTGCATCTTTAGCAGCAGGAGCGACTTTAGGTATGTATACAGTAGATAGATTAGGTATTGGAGAAATGTTCTTTGATGAATTAGCTAAGCAGTCAGCTAGAGAAATAAACACTGCTATAATGGCTAATAAAGATGAGTGGATACGTACTTTTTTAAAATAGGCTAGAGAATCTATAGAAGATGCCAATAAATTTAAACAATTAATAATTAATAGTAGAAATAAAGTAGCTAAACTTTTAGGAGACTATAAAGACGATATAAAATATCATACTACAGGTGCTATAGGTAAAGCTGTAGGTGAGGGTCTTGAAGAAGTTTCTGAAGATGTAGTAACTGATTTAGCTAACTCTACTTATGCTATGTTACATGAACTAGGTATTACCTAGTCTAATGATATCATGGGTTTTGGGTATGATAAAGAACTCAATGATGGAAAAGGAGGTTATGATATTGCTAGATTATTAGCTAAATATGGAATGTCCTTTACTGGAGGTACTCTTGGTGGAGGTTTATTTTATGGAGTAAATGCTATTAAGTCAGGAACTGTACATGCTCCTAAAAATTCTTAGGATATGTTGTATTTAGTAAATCAAGGCAAAGGTAAAGACATTATTGATAGAATAGAACAATATCGTAAAAGAGGCGCTTTTGGAAGTACTACTATTTCAGCTAGTAAAAGTGTGCAAGATTCTTAGGGAGATAATGTTAATATTACTATTGATAGTGATTTATCTGTTAATGACTATATAGCTAAACAATTAACTAATTAGGTACGCTCTTATTAGACTATTATTGATGATAATAATTTAAATAAATCTGAAGATGAATTATTCGATCACATGATAATGTAGGATAAAGTATTTAGAAATTTATCTTCATATTTACAAAAAGATTCTTATGTAACTAGGTATTAGTAGTCTTGGTTAGGGTTAGCTAATGATGTGTTAATTGCATAGAAGGGATTAGAAGTAGCAGCTGCTGCTCGTAATGGTGAAATACCTAAAGAAATTTTAGAGTAGTTAGGTTCTTCAAAAAGTTCTAAATAGTTAATTGATGAATTAGGTGAGGCTAGACTACTTGATTCAGAAGCTAGACATAATCCTTCTGAAGAATCTAAGCGTAATGTAATGGTATAGTCTTGGTAGAAATATTTACAAGATAAGAAAGACGCTTTAAAACAATTTGAATCTCCTGAAAACTCTGCTTATTACACTGAAATGTTAATGTTTGGATTAGATGATAATCTTTCATCAACTTTTGGAGTATATAATTTTACTAATTGGCTATATTATAATCATGGAGGTTTAACTGAAGATTAGCTTACTAAAGAGTAGTTAGCATAGTATAAATTAGACTATGAATCTTATTTAAGAACTAAAAAACCTTTAGATTTACAAAAGTCATTTGAAGGATATAAACATTTTCAAAAATTAGTAGATCCTGAGTTACAAATGATGGCTCAAGAAGCTTAGAATTTCGAAAGTTATCAATAGATAGTAGCCGATTTAATTAAGACTCCTACTTGGTGGCTAAAATTATCTAATCCTAAATTACGTCAAGATTGGGAATCTGAAGAATAGTTTAAAGATAGTACTACTAAAAAAGAAAATGAATCTGACGCTGAGTTTGCGGCACGATTAAATGAAAGAGAAGTTAAAATAAAAACTGAACAAAATAAAAAATTAAACGAAGTATTAGATTTTGTAAGAACTACTCCTTTAGATAGTTTAACTGCTAGATAGTTAAAAATATCTTTTGCACAAAGTGCTAAATCTATTAAAGCTGAATTAGTAAAATCATCTACATCGCAAAGTACACGAACTAATTATTCTTATCTATGGGATATTATAAAAAAGACTGTAGATAACTACGAAGGCGGTGATACCAAATAGTTAAGAGATGATTTAAATAATAACGTTGTTTCTTATATTTCTGGTGGAAGTAACTTAATATTTAATAATGCCTATTTCATGGGCACTTAGATTACCTCACTATTTGGTAATGATGATGATAATACTAAATTTGGATAGGTTGTTAAAGATTATTTAATGTCTAAAGGAGATACTACATAGCTTCCAGAAAAATATACTAAAGATTCTGAAGGTAATAATATAGACTCTCTTACTGCTTTTAATAACTTATTTAAGGATGCTGATGAAGGACTATATAGAATAGAAGACTCTTCTGGTAAAACATATGCTCAAATATTTAAAGATGTATTTGGAGAGGATGAATTAACTAAACTATAGAATAGTATAAAGACTACTTCGTATTCTTACAAAGATTACGAAGGTGATGATGTAAATGTTACTATTGAAAAAATAGATCCTATTAAGTGGTTAGGACCTGATGCACTTAACACCTTAGAATCTCTAACTACTAATAATGCTGCTACTACTTATTTAAGAGAATTATTAGCTAAAGTTCCTCAAAATGGTGATTACGATACTATTACTCAAAGCTTTATGCGTAATTCTTATAATGCTATTGATGGTATAGTTTCATAGGCAGAGGGGGATTTGAATAATGATTAGCCATATTAGATACTAACTAATATATCTGATTAGATGTGGCCAAATCCTGTAACTCAATTAATGAAAAAGTTACCTTTATATGATTCTAATGTAGAGAAATTATTAAATAAATTATAGGATTAGTTTGATTAGGGTTTAGATCCTACAGAGTTTGTTATTGACCCAGAAGACGAATCTTATATTCCACAAGCTTAGCAATTATTAGCCATTACTAGTGCTTATATAAAAGCAGCTTCTTCAGATTAGGATTTAAATAACATATACGGTCATAATAAAACTATAAATCGATTTAATTAGTAGCATGGTATAAAAGTAGACCCTTTAGCAGAAATAGACGAAAACTATGCTAATATTTATCAAATAGAACTTCAAAAATACTAGGATGCTTTAAATGATGATAAATGGTCATTGCCATATATTTCTAAAAAGAATTTAGGAAATAGTTTATTATAGTTTGATTAGTCTAAAAAAGCCTTAAATAAAGTTCACAAAGCATTTTGGGATAGTGTTAGAAATGCTTTTGTCATTGATGGTAAAAATATTTTAGATAAATATGTTCCTACTGGTGATGATGAAGAAGATGTTAGAAATGCTAGTAATATATTTTATAATGCTATATAGGAACATCCTGAATACTTAAATCAAGTATTAGAGTAGTTTACTACTAACTTAAATAAACAAGAAACTGCTAATGTTAATCCTAAATTAACCGAAGCAGGATTTTCTAATTTTGATAAAGCTATGTATTTAATAGCTGCTGCTGGTATTAAGCAAGATGATGCTCTAGCATTTACTAAATCTTTTGTTCAAAATCATCCTGATATTGTACCTTTAGATGCTTAGTTCCAAATAGCTAAATTAGGAATGGCTATGGTAAACAATCCTAAGTTAATATAGAAAGCTATTTCTAATTTAGCATCAAAAGCTGGTATTGAACTGCCAACTTTATCTAGTACTATTTTTATTCCTGGTATTGGAGGTTCAGGTAAGACTTCAGTAGTAGCTAAAATGATAGCTGAATATGCTAAAGATAAGAAATTATATATGGCAGCTCCTGGAGAATCTTAGGCAAAAAATCTAGAATTATCTTTAGGACAAACTGGAGCATTAACTGAATCATAGTTAATGGCTTTAGTAACTGATGATACTTCTATAAAAAATAGCATAGATGGCATAAAAAATATGTCTGAGTTTAAAAACTTAGATAAAATTGCTGATAAAATTCCTTTAAAAGACGCAGAATCTGGAGTTTTAATTATAGATGAGTATACCCACTTTGATACTTTATCAGAATTAGTTTTAGACAAGTGGGCTAAGAAAAATGGTATAGTAATTATTGGATTTGGAGATAATTCTTAGAAAGGATATATAAACCCTAATCAAGTAATTTGTAGTAATGATTCAGATACAGTATTTATGTTAAGATCTTCTAGATTGGGAGTATCTTTACGTAATGGTAATATATAGTAGGTATCTTCTACTTAGTAGTTAGATAATATTACTTAGTAGATTTATGGATATTCTTATAATATTACCCCTGAAACTGTTCGTACTGCCTATGACACTTTAAAATCATGGTAGCCTAGATATTATAATCAAGATACTTTTAATGGTACTTATATAGGAAAGGATTTTAAAGAATGGACTAAAATATTTAATGGAGCTTCTCAAAATTCTATAGCATTTATAGGCAGTGATACTGCTTATAATAAACTTAGCGCTCCTGCTGGTATTATAAAAAGATTCTCTAGTATAAAAGAGGTTTAGGGTAGTGAATTTGATTACATTATTTATGAAGGAGATATAGCTAAAATTCCTTCTATAAATCCTGATTCTGATAATGCTATGGGTAATGCTCTTATATTTGCTAGAGATTTATATACTGTAATTAGTAGAGGTAAAAAAGGTGCTATTATATTAAGTGATAATTCTTCTTTTAATAGTAGACAAGATACTAGTACTGCAACTACTACAGATTTGAAAGCTAAAGCTTCTGAAGAATAGAAAAAATTCTTAGAATATTTAAATGGTTTAACTTTAAATCCAACCATACCTAGCGCAGCTAGTACAACTCCTCCTAATGCAGTAACTTCTGAAGCTGTAGTAAATGCTGCTTCAGGTGTTTTATTAAGTGCAAGTTTAGATCCTAAACATACTGTAACAGAGGATTCTAAAACTACAAAATAGGATAAAGTAGAACCAAATATAGAAAATTAGGATAGAATTTATGGTAATTTCTCAATGTTAGGACTAACTAGAGATTCTAATAAAAATTGGATAATACCTTAGAATGTAGATAAATATGAAGATGTGGGAGTAATTACTAATTTATGGACTATGACAAAAAAATCTGCTCCTAAAATAATAACTTCTGGTAAAGATAAAAACGATTTAGTAAAATAGTTATTACTATTAAAGGATGCTCTTATGAGAATAAAACTTCCGGAAGGATAGATTAAGAATTATAAAGAGTTTATAAGTGATTTAATGGTAGAAGATGGAAGTTATTTATTCTCTGAAGAAGCTTATAAAACTTTAAAGTACCAAGTTCATATACGTCGCAGATAGAGTATTGATAAATTAGTAGGATATAGTAAATTAAATGACTCTAAAATAGAATTTGAAATTGGTGGAGAAAAATATATAGCTACTGTAGAAGCAACTTGGGTTAATAATGGAGTTACTAATACTATAACTTTAGGAGCTATTCCAGCTTTAAATACTTATAAAAAAGCTGTAGAAAATGCTGAGGGTACTACTTATGGAGAAACCTTAAAGAAAAATTATATTAGATATAACCAAGCTTTGCATGATATTCTTTATAAAGAACATGGAGTTAGAGAAATTAAAGCTCCTAATAATGTTATAACTGAATTGAAAGATATAGGAGATCCTATTCCTTTTGCTTTAGTTCCAAAAGTTATATATGATGAGAATGGTAAACCTAAATTTCAATCTAGAGAAGGTGACTATGATCCAGCTTTTGGAGACCCTATTCCTGAATTATTAAGACTTCCATATGCCTCAATATCTAGTCCATTAACATATTTTGGAGGACTTCCTGGAGTTAGTCCTACAATAACTGGTAGAACTATATACTTAGTATCTTCTAAACCAGGACTAAGTGATAAAGAATTAGTTGATGCTTACTACGCTCAAAAGTTTGCGGTAGATAGAAGTGATAAAGTAATGAATAAATTAGATGTAAGAATGATAGTTCCTACCGAAAGAGGTATATCTTTTACTGGTATGGCTAATGCAATATGGAGAGATAGATTCTCTTTACCTGCTGATAAAACTCATCAAACTGCATCAAGTTTTCCTGCTAATGCTGGCATATTAGGAATGAAACTATTTGCATAGGCTTGGAATACCAGGGCTAACGCTTTAATGGTATTAGATTAGTTAGAGTAGGATCATGATATTGAAGAGACTAATAAAAACTTAGGAGGAGTTCAATAGTTTAGATTATTGCCATCTAGTTATATGACTAGAAAAAATGATTTTTATGAAGCTAAAGAAACTTTCTATAAAATTAGTTGGGATTTTAATGAAGTGCAACCTGCTTATGAAAAATGGTTAAAATCTAAAGGAAAACCTGCAGAGTAGTGGATTCGTGATTACGAAGGTGAAAAACCTTAGAATCAAAAAGATTTTGAAGATTGGCAAAAAAGTCTACGATACGATGATAAGGATAAATTAAAAAATTATATTTATATAACTCCAGAGTATTTATAGCATTTGTATAATGTTACTAATGCTTTACTAGATCCATTTAAAGATTTTATAAATATATAGGGAGATCCTAGATAGATATTGGATATTAAATCTCTTTATAAAAATTGTTAGGATTTTAATATAGAAACTGGAGAAGCTATTTTTCCATTAGAAACTGGAGGTAATACTAAAGTAACTTTTGATTATTAGAATATTTAGTATGAATCTTAGCTGTCCGCTGAACAGGAAACTTTATAGACTACTAACTTTTTTAAAGTAATACCATTATTCTTCACTAAAGGTTACAAGTTTGCTTTGTTAGGTCCTGAATCTGAAAAAGCACACCCTAAAAATGGTAAAAAATTAATAGGTACTAATTACTATATTAAATATAAACTATATGGTACTAGAATAGATTAGTAGGGTAATAAAGTTAAAATAGGTAATAGTAAAGTATATAAAACATTTAGTGAATAGAAACTTATTGAAGAAGCTAAAGCTATAAATAATAATACTGAGTTTTCTAATATATTTAACCTTATATTCCACGGAACTTCTGATCCTACTGGAAATATTTCAGGGAAACATAATTTTACTGAATCTTCCGCATATTTTAAAAATGGTATATATTATTATCCATATACAGATTATGCAAGTGGAACAAATTATGAATATGGTAATTCTAATTAGTCTTACTTTAGAAAAGTTCGGGGAGATATAAATAATGTATCGGCATTCTATTAGACTAATGTAATACCTATTCCTATAGCTGATTTTGATATAGAAGGTAAAATATCTAGCGAACCTATTTCTACTAATATTTCTAAAAAACAAGTTACGCCTTCTGAACTTATTACTGCTCTTAGGAATTATTAGATTGAAGATACAGGAGATATTGAGTAGAATATTAAAAATTATATGACTAATTCAACTATATAGCAAGAAATATCTTTAGGAAATCTTCCAGTCTTTACGTATATAAATGGTAAGTGTAAATCTTGTCAAACTATACCATTAGAGGATAATGAAGGACGTTTTGGTATACGTAATACACAAACTGCTACAAGCAGTAAATTAGTAAAAATAACTCCTGATGATTATGAAACTTTATTTGGAGAATCTTTAAATACCTAGGATGTTGAAATTATGATGTATATAGATAATGATGGTTAGCTTAAAAAAGTAGAAGAATCTTTTGAGAATACTGAAAATCATTCTTTGAGTTCTGAAGAATTTTAGATAATGAAAGCTAAAATACAAAATAACAGTGAAAATTTTATTGAAGAAGGTTTAGGAATAACTCCTGAAGCTGAAGAATATTCAGATGCTAAAGAAATGTTTAATGCTGTGCTAAAAGCAGATAATGAATCAGATTTTATTGCTGCCCTAAATGACTTTAGAGATAATCTTTTAGGAGGAGCATTTGCAGAGATAAGCGATACTGATTTAGCGAAGTATTTAGATGATATATATGATACTTATGATTCAGATGGTAATTTACGAAATGTATGTAATATAATAACAGTGTTAAAATGATGAATTGTGCAGGAATTAATTTAAATCCATAGAATTTTACTACTGGAATTAATAGTGCCCCATTACAAATAGTTACTGAAGCATAGCAACTTATTGTGGATGGAAAAAATGGTTTTGGAATTATAAAACCTTTATTAATTAAGAGAATTAAGGATTTCCCTTCTTTTATTAGAGAACGTTTTGAAAAAATATTAGGACATCCTATTCCTGATAATTCCAAAGAAAATTTATCTATTGAAGAAAAGACCGAATTAGCTAATTTAAAAGAAGCTATGCGGATAATACTTGCTAATAACTCTGATAAAATGCAAATTTTTAAAAATGAAGAAGCTTTAAAGGCTTTATGGCAAGTATTAACAGTAGAAGATTCATAGAATGAAAATATAGAACAAGAAAATACTGATAATGTAATTTAGGAAGATGCTGATGTTGAATAGACAGATGAATTAGATGAAGCAACCAAGCTAGTATTAAACTAGCTTGGTATGTTTCCTTCAGATTTTAAAAAGATAATTTATACAGGAGCTACTGAAGAAGATTCTTTTAGAAAAGCTAATTTAAAACAACAAATTGCTTCTAATGTAGTAAGAAATGGTATATATATTAATGATGATCCTTGGAGACTTAACACATCTATAGTTAAATTAAAAAATAAATGGTTTAATCAGATATGTGATTATCTAGGAGAATCATAGACTGAATTATTTACTAGAGACCCAAATCGTAATAAATATATATATAATAAATTTGCTACTGGAGTATTAAATAGATTTAAAATCTTAGCGCTTAATTCTTAGCTATCTATTAAAACTAGTGAAGATTTTAAGGAAGCTGTTAATGCCTTTGTAAATTTAATAAGTTTTGATGACGAAATTAAAGATTATATGGGTAAAGATATTTCTGTAAATAGAAATACTAGCTCTAATTTTTCAGAATCTAATTTACCTTATGGCATAAGTTCTCATAGTTCTTTACGTTCAGGATGGTCTAATGATGAATTGTCTGATGGAATGAAAAATATTCCACATATGACCAAATTATTATTTAATACTATTCCAGAATATAAAGATGGGAGATATATAGGATTATATCTTGATGATTTGCATACTATTGCTTCAGTAAAAAAACTCTTTCTTAAATGTTTAAAAAGTAGCAATATACCTGCATATTTAAAGAATAGTATAAGAGTTCTTAGAATTAGTGGTAATGCTAAAGAACTCTTTAATGATATGTTTGGAATAAATGGTAGGTATAATTCAATAGTATCTGCGGTTGTAAGAGAAATGAGTCCTAAAGAATAGGTAATCATTAACTCCTTTTTTAAAGAATTATATGGAGAAAAAGGGTTATATAACCAAGAGTTATCTACGAACAGAGATAATAGTAAAGCCACTATATTAGATACTTTTATTCACGCCATTACTTAGGTAGATATGATGTCTTATCAATCAGTAGATTTAAAAGAAGATGGTGAAGAAATATCAGCTAATTAGTATCTTAGAGAAAGTGTATCTACAGATAATGAAACTTTAGACTTAGCTTAGGTTATAAATCAGAGTCCTCATTCTAATTCTAATAATCATATTATTGCTAAAGAAGGATAGTGGGAACTGACTCCTATAAATAGTTCGCATTTTAAAATATTAATATCTCCTAAAGAAGGTTCTAAATATGGGTATACTACTACTGCAAATTAGTAGTTAGAAATTCATATATTAAGAGATGGGGTGGAAGTTACTAGTAGATATTTAAATTAGGATACTAATAGCAATAGTTCTTCTGATTTTAATAATAATGCTATTACAGAAGACGGCTAGATAAAAGATGAGTATAAAGATATAATAGAGTTTATAACAGAAACTTTGGGATTACAGACTACTCAAAATATATCTTTAAATGAACTTCTTTATACTATGCAAGGGGAGTTTTCTACTGGTAAATATGCTGGATTTAGTGGTATGTTAATGTCAGCTATTCGTTCTGAAATAGTTAAACATATTGTAGACCATTATAATCATGCTGATACAAATTTAAGTATTTAGAAATATTATTCTAGAGATAATATTAATTTACCTTCTGAATATAAAAATGTAACAATATTTCCTTCTAGAACTATTATTTCTGGAGATGCTTATGGTATAAATTATAAAATAGTAGGTGCATAGCGAGATCCATGGATGAGTGCTTATGGTTCTGCTAAATAGATACTTGAAGGAACTAATATTTCTTCAACTGTAACAAGTTCTGATAATAAAAAATAGCCAGTTATTCGATCATTTGCTTATGGATTAAATCCTAGAGAAAGAATTAGAGAATAGTTAAATGCTGAAGGAGAAGGTATTTCAAGAAATACTACTAATGCAACTACCTCATTATTATTTGCACATAATATTAGCTCAGGAAATGCTGACTTACTTGCTAATGTTGCAGCTCATGTAGATTTAGAGGTTACAGATACTTAGGGTAATACTAAGTAGATTAAAGCCATGAACACTAATGAAATGATGCATCATGCAATATTTGATAATTTCTATAATCATTTTTGGGAAGATGGTAATATAACCTTTTAGCCAATGGATTATTCCGATAAAGGTATATAGATAGTATATACTGCTAGAGGAACCATTCAAATAGTATATGACAATGGTGATAATGTAGATTTAAGACATGCCACTCCTTTATAGATTCAATAGTTATATAAACAAACTATTGGAGGATTTTATACTAAATCTTTTAGAAATTCTTTAATAGATATATCTAATTCTATTGATAGAAATACTTATCCTACATATCCAGTAAGTACTAACCCTGGAGATACGGCTTCTATACATATTAATTAGTCTTCTACTACATAGGAATTATTAGTAGCTGCGAAAGCTATTGATAATTGGATGTAGAAAGTTCCAACTAGTAAGACTATAACAGTATAGAGCCTAAATACTTAGGGAGAAGAAATCTCTATAAAACTATCTACCCAATCTATTTTTTAGTAGTATTCTAATAATATAGCAGCAAATTATCAAAGAACTTTGGTAGGAGAAACCAATGTAACTCCAGAAGTTATTAATCCTATAACTAAAGTTCCATATACTACTGCGGAATTATATTAGTTAGCTATTGAAGAAGGAACTGGTTTAACAGAACAATAGTTAACCGATTATGCTTTTGCTAAGGGAATTAATCTATACTAGAATATTTCTTATATGAAGTATAAAGGAAAGGTTAGATTAAATCCTGCTATAGTTTATATGGGAACTATATAGTTCTAGGGAAATAATCTGGAATCTAGATAGAATAGAGATAAAATTAATTTTGTCGATGACTTATTAAAACATTAGGTATCTTTTAGAGCTTATCGTTCATATAGTGATGAATATGGCTAGGAAACTTCTAAAAATACTGATGTGTATAATATATTAGATAAGTTTCTTAGTGATGAGGATTTAAAATCTTGGAGAACAAAAGGTGATAAATTTTGGACTGTTGGAGAATGGGTTAAAGGAGACTATATGGTCATAGCTAAAGTTTAGCATGGAGATGGCTCTATTACTGATTTAATATTTTAGCCTGAATTATAGCTAACTGAGGGTGATACTTTAATACTTAATCCATTACTTGACCATTATTTTTAGGTAGATAATTTACTATCTAATAATATGCGCTTTACAATAACAGGTACTGAATTTAGTGACCCATTGAAATTCAATAATTATATCGAACCTTTCAATACTCTAATCAGTAATATTGAAAATGTAAACCCATAGTAGTTTGGATTAATGGAATCTAATCTTTGGAATACTAGTAACAAACGTGCTAATATTTCCACAGCTACTATGACTCCTTTTGCTATTGGTACTAAGTAGGGAGTTTCTAGAATGGTAAATTTAGCTACAATTGAAGATATCCCTGCAAGTGTATATAACTTTATGGGTTAGTAGGGAAAAGATGTAGATTCTATGGATGGTTCTACTTTTACTGATGGTATTTAGGCTACTTGGGAATCGTGGTCAATGCCAGGTTAGACTCTTGGTATGGATAAAAAAACTATTGCACATGGTTATGATAACAGAACTGGGGGTACTATTCTTTTAAAACACGCTCAATATGCTATTAATAATGAACGTATGTTAATGGCTAGAAATTCTGAAATTGATTTAGAAAGTGTTTTTAAAAGGATGAATGATAGTAAGTTTTCTGAAATGAAATGGGGAGAATTAGTACCAACTACATTACATTCTACTATTTTTAAAAATTTATATCATCAGATAGATGATGGTAAATGGAGATTTATATATTAGTTAGCTTATGATAAGACTGAATAGGCTTATTACACTATCGAATATGAAGTAGATGAACATTATAATAAAGTACCGAATACTGGTAAACGTTATTATTATTAGTTTGATCCTAAGAGTTAGCAACTTATTGGAGAAAATGGTGAGGGTGAAACTATTAATTCTATTTATGAATTATGGCAAGCTTTAGGTGGTATAGATACTTTTGAAAAACAAGGTAATTAGCTAGTTAGAAGTGAAGGTTCATAGGTAGCTGTAGCTAAAGTTATAAACAATAGTATTACAGTTAAATAGAGTTCTATTAAATCTGATGGTACTATAGAGAATGGAGCTAAAGAATATTAGCCATATAAAACTTATAAAATACATTATTTAGCAAACCGTTCAGGAAGTAAACGAATTTAGGGTAATGTAAATGGAGTAGATAGATGGTTTAATAATGCACCTTTTAAGTATTCCCCAATGCAAATGACTAGATTCGGTTCTTAGTTGGATGCTGACCATGAAGTTGAAGACTCCTCAATTACTTTACCTACACAAGCTATGGCTGCCTTAGTGTAGGGAGGAGTAAACCAAGCTTATGCCAGAGAAGTATATAATATAATGGGAAGTCTCGCTTTAGAAACTAGTAAAGTAAGTGCTGATTTAGTATATGACTTCATGAAATCCTATAATGAAGGTAAAGAATTATCTGCCAATTAGGTATAGCAATTCCATGAAACTATTGGATATTTATTGGCATTAAACTATAGTAAATAGAACGATGCAGAACTTGGAGATATTATTCTAGAAGGTATGGCTAAAGTTTTAAGAACTGGAAAACCTGAATTAAAACAAAAATTTAAAATACCTTTTAGTGATTCTTCTCTATATAGTTCATTATTGCCAGTTATTACTTCTGCTATAAATAAAGTAAGTATTAAAGCTAAATTAGCGGGTAGTGCTTTAGTCTTAACTCCTGGATATAAAATAGCTTAGTATTTTAATTATGGAAGTATTAACTAGGATGGGATTTATGATGATACTACTAAGATTAGCAGAATGTCTTAGGATGTATATAATGAAGCTAGAGATGCTTACAATAATAATTAGGAAGTAAAAACTTATATCGATGAATACCTAGCTTTAGGTAAAGAATCTTTAAATTTATATAATTATAGTGTTCGATAGAAATAGTTAAGTAGAGGATATTTGCATTATTTATAGGATTTACATGAAAGAACTAATCCTCCTAAATAGGCGGGAGAATTTTTACCTAACGAAGTGGTTAGAGTAAAATATACTTTACCTAATGGTACAGAAATTGCTTAGGATATAAGATTTGATTTTAATATTGAGGATTATTATAACTTTGTAGATGCTTATGATACTAATACTTTAGGAGAATATTTACGTTCTAAAGGAATAACTGTAGATGCTAATGCTACTAATTTTAGATTATATGATTCTATAATTTCTCCTAGAGATTTAGCTCCACTACGTTATGTCTTTGATTACGTTGATAAAGAAGGTATTTTAAGAAAATCTAATATATACTTATTAGATGGTATTAGAAAAAATGCTAATAATGCCAAATTAAGAGGATTAGAATTTAGAAAAGCTTTAATTAATCTTGATAAAGGTTTTGCTACTATTGGAGGTAATACTTACTAGATTACCAATGTAAAAAAGATGGCAGCAGAAGAAATAGCCCCTAATTCTTATGCCCAAAGATTTGGAGTAGAAGGAAAAACTATACTAGAAGCTAGAAAAATATTATAGGATAGATTAAGTGATCCTAATAAAATTAGAACTAATTTTGGAATTCCTTATTTATGTACTTTTACTTTAGCTAGTAATAAACATACTATAATATCTCTTTCAGAGCCTAGAAGTACCGATAAAGCTTCTTTTCAAGAATTTAATCCGGAATTAAATACTATTATAAAATAGGAAAATGGAATTGATTGGATTTATAAAATTGATAGAGATAGGTAGTTATTATATAAAGTAGGAGTACGTTAGGGAGAAGATGCTCAGTATTTTATAAAACCTTACCGTTTTGAAAAAGAGTCACGTTCCGGTAAATTAGAATCTTATAATTATTTCTATATTGATTAGGACGTATTAACTGCGTTAAATTTAAATAAGGATGAAATAATACCTGATGTAATAAGAGGTATTTATAATACTGATGATTTTATTGGGGTAGAAGTTAGTCCATATGTTATAAAATAGTTTAAAGAACATAATTATCAACAACATAGTAATTGGTTAGCTAGTGCTTTTAAGGGGTATGGCGTATATTCTTTTATAAATCAACAATTTAGTTATGAAGGACTTCCTGAGTTACGATAGAATTGGTATAAAGACAAACAATATCAAATTATAGCATCTTTTGAGAAAACATTAGAAAATATGATTACTCGTATTCCTACTGCTACTAAATAGTCATTTATGTCAATGAATATTGTAGGATTTACAGGAGGAACAGATAACAGAATTTATGTTTCTCACTTCCAAGCATGGCTTTAGGGTTCTGACTATTGACTAAAATATCGTTATTTTAGTGACAATCTCCTTTTATGTGAATTATTTTTACATAATAAATATTGTAGTCGTTAAATCTTGTGAATTGACGGGGAAATCCTTAGAGTTTATTTCACTAACTTATACTAGAAATAGATATAAGGGCTTTAATTAACTATTAAAGATATAGTAAAAGAAAATAAAATTGGACAATCCGCAGCCAAGCGTCTTAGATAAGTTTACTTAACTTATAAGATGAAGGTTCACAGACTATCTCGGAAGAGAGTAGGAATTATAAATTCCGAAGAGCAAGACAATCATCTTTTAGGTGATTGATGATATAGTCGGTCTTATATTGAAAGATATGAGGTATAACGGATATAGATAAAGGTTATGCACTTGGTTATAATTTTGATAATAATGGTATATTTATAGGATGGAGTAACTTATTTGATTATAGAACTAAAGAATCTTTAGAGAGTTCTTGCTATCTTCCAATACCAAAACATACTACTTGGATTGCAGTGGATGCTGATGAAGATATAGATATTTTAAATATGAAATTATCTGATGGAACTTTCTTAAAAGATAGGATAGAAGAAGTATATAATGAAGAAGGAAATGCTACACCTGTTGATAGAAATCCTTTAATAGGAACTTTCCTACGAAGATTACGAATTACTCCTTATCAATCTATTAAAGTAAAATATGATACTTCTAATATTAAATAGCAAGCATTTATTAATGATATAATGTAGCATGAGAGTACTGACTTAGTAGACGGTAGAAAAATAAAAGCTTACTAGAATGCATTATCTTGGAATGCTTAGCATATTATTAATGATATAAAAGAAGTTGCAGATTCATATGTTCCTACATCTGTAGATAATATGAAAGACGCTGTTAAAGAGTTAGGATTATCCGGAGATAGTGAAAGATATAATATGATGAATCCTGTTAATAAGTATATTTTAATAGAAGAAAATTTAACAGGTAAAAATGTAATTTCTGTGGGAGCAAATGTTCAGAAAAGCTATTTTAATTTATATAATTATTTTTAGGATGTTATAACTTATCCAAAAGATTATAATCCTAAATATTATAAATTTATTAAATAGTTTAGTAAAATAGGTAGAAAAGCTGTTATTAAAAGTACTTTAGGAAACTTAAACTTTGAAGCTATACCAGAGTTTGCTAATCTTTCTAAAATATTATTTATGACAGATCCTAATATAAAAGCTACTTTAAAAGAACATCAATAGAGATATTATATAAATGATGGAGCTTTTCAATTTGATTTTATTAAAGCTTACCGTTATGGAAATATTAGTGATACTTTTAGTAGATTTTTATAGGATGTAAATGATATTTTAGCAACTTATTCTCCAAGTACTGAAACAGTAGCTAAATATGGCGATGCCTACACGTTATTAAATAATTCTGAAAATCCAGAATCCAATATTTCAGAGTTACTTAATGCCGCAGCCGATAATGCTAAGGAGTTGATTCTTAATAAAATAAATGCAGGTATGAATTTAGCAGGAATGCATGGATATTTAATGTCTATGGGATTTAATCTAAAAGATATTATTAAATTCATGACTTCTGATGCTGCTAATGTTATAAATATTTTAACTAAAGAGGATATTTATAATAAGACCTATTATAAAAGTAGAAAAGTAGATTCTTTAATAAAAGATATTTTACTTAAAGAGAACAACTTAGAATATTGGAGTAAAGTGGTGCTAAATCCAACATTAATATCAGAAATTAGTGATAATATAACTGATGTTGTAGCTAGATAGTTAATTAGAAATATATATAAATCTATTAATAATAATTATGACGAAAATTTTCAGTTAAATAATATTACTGGAGAAGTTACTTACAAAGGTAAAAAATATCAAAGTATATTAAAACTTTAGGGAACTTTAGCTGAAGATACCCAAGATAGATAGTTTATAGATAATGTAATTAACTAGATTTAGAAAGCTTATGATAATTTTATTGATGGCGTAAAAGAGTTTGATAATGTTTATCGAGGCACTAAAGAAATGACTGCACTATCTTAGTTATTTTTAAGTCTAAATTAGGGTATTAAGTCTGCCCAAGCAGACTAGTTGTATTTTGAATCCAGGGTATATCAATATATTGATTCTATGTAGGAAGTTCTTCCTGATGAAATAAATGGTTTATAGGAATTCATTCAAACTGGAACTATGAACGATAAACTTTAGGAATCTTTATAGGAAGTATCTCATTTACGTCAAGAATTATCAGTAGAAGAAATTGCTAATGATATATATGATTGTATGTAGGCAGGAATTTATAAAAATTTTAATTATAAAAGTTATTTATTGGATTCTGCAGTTTCGTACATAGATCATAATGGAGTACAATAGAATATATCTTATAGAAATTTAGCGATTAAATACTATAACTTATTTAAAGACTCTTTTAATATTTTTGATGTAATATAGCATTCTCCATAGTATTCTGAATATTTAAATAGATTAAGAGATGCTGTAGTATAGTCTGATACTGCTAGTGTAAAGTCTACATTAGTACGATAGTTCTTTGATGAACTTCGTGAAAACGATGTCTATATGTCAGATAACTTAATTAAATAGATATAGGCTTATATAGATGATGCTTATATTCAAAAATATTTAAATAGCCTAAATACTTAGTTTATGGTTATAAATGATGATAATGGATATATCTTTGATAAGTTAAGATTATCCAAATTATTAGCTAATAGAACCCTAGATTTGCATAATAGTGATAATATAGCTTCCTTTAAGTATTGGGTAGAGAATTAGTTAGTAAAACATTTATAGAATGGTTATTATTATGATGTAGATGGTTCTAAGCATACTTTAACTAGTCCTAATTCATTTGCAAGAGGACTAAGAATGTTAATGACTAAAGGTAGACCATATTTAGCATTAGATATTGATATGCTAAATAAAACTAACTCTACTACTACTATGAAAAAATATTCTGAGTATCTTCAAGGATTTACTGAATTAAGTGCCTATAAATATGATGACGGTACTTTATAGGATATATTTATGTTATATAACTTATTAGTTAATAACAATAAATATGGTAGACATAGAATTACATCTATCTTTTAGGAGCGTTATAAATAGGATATAAATAATTTAGATAATGAAAATTACAAATAGAGTTCTTTAAGTAATTGGTATCAATTTATAGGTTTATAGGACAGTGAAAATATTTAGGAGACTATAAGTTCTCATAAATTAGAGGGAGATCCTAATTATAGAAAACAAGTTTTAGATAAATATGGAGTATCTATTACTGGATTCTTAAAATTTACTGCCCCTTTTGTGTAGAATACTAGAGACTCTATGGCTCCTATAGTAAAAATGGTATCTTACGATTCTTTAACTCCTTATTACTATGATAAAAGAACTAGACAAATAATAGATTACTTAGAAGGTATAGATACTACTAATATTTCTTCTAAAGAATAGTAGAGTTTCTTAAGTAATCTTATAAGATATTATCCTACTCAAGTAGATTCTTCTATAATAAGAGCTTCTTACGAAGCTATGTTTAATGATGCTTCTGCTGCTGAAAATGGCATTTATTCTATGACTAATTCAGGAGCATTGAAAATTTTAGTAAATTGTGAATAATGAATTGTAGTATAACATTACGTTTTAATAAATTAGATTAGAATAAAAATCCTTATTAGATAGTTTTGGATGGAATCTCAGAAGATTCCATCCAAGATTATTTAAATGATTATAGTAAACTACTAGCTTTAGTAAAAGCCTAGGGAAAGTTAGAGGAATTTTTAGATTATTCTACCATAACAGGTACTAAAGGTAGTATATATACTAGTAAAGATATGGAAGGTTTAAAAGATACTAATAACTTCTTTGCGCCCAATATTACTTATGATAAATTAAGGAAAAAATATGGATGGCTTCCAGAGTTAACTCCAGATGAGAAGGCTAATATGAATATATTGTTTGTAAAAAATTTAGTTATAAATGGAGTTCCGGCTCCTTATGTATTTCAAACTAAAGATTTAAAAGGTAATCCTATTTACGTAGTTTAGGCTAAAGGATTGTTAGATTTTTCTAGATTTATTACTAAATATAAAGCCGTTACTGATTATGACCCTGAAAAATAGGGTATACCAAAAGCTTTAAATATTTTATTAAGTAATATATAGAGTTGGCAGGCTTTTGAGGGTAGTTTTTTAAGAAAATTTGCAGACTATAACACTACTAACTTTTAGCGTAATAAAACCCGCACTATGGTAGTTACAGATTCTCCAATGACTATAGCTAAATAGTTAATGCTTAGTTATCTTAGAGATCCAGATAAAATGTATTTTTATGGAACTTCAGATAAAAAATCTGGAAAAAATTTATTGAGTAAAAATATTCATAAAATACAATTAATTAGAAATGCTATAAGTTCTATTAGAGGTTTTAATAATAAAATAGTTACTACTAATTCTACTCTAGCTAATGCTGTACTTTCAAAATTAACTTATGGAGATTCTAAGGGTGCTAAAATATCTATTAAGGATTTTAAAAAGTTAGTAGAGGTAATAGTACCTAAAGATTAGTATAGAGATTATTTTAGGGCTAATATGAGAAGTACTGAATATGCTCAAGCAATTAATACAGTGCTTAATGATTTATTTTATAAAAATGATGATGGGACTACTAACTTTGATACTAAGAGTTATCAAGTAAATACTATAAAGAACGATTACATATATTTTTAGAAAAGTTTTGATACCCTAGAAAATCATTATTCTAAAATAAATATTGAGGCTCTTCCATCATTAGCTTAGGAAATGGAAGACTATAAAGGGTATAAAATTTATAAATACTTAGATGATAATAATCAAACTAAATATACTTTTATTAGAGGCTTATTAACTCCACAAACTTATGATTATAGAATAACCCCTGGTAGAGGTGACGAATTATCTACAGTAAAAGATAAAATAAATAGTATGCTCTCTCCTAATAGTAGAATACATAGTAGAATTTATAATGATTTATATTCTGACGAGCCAAATTAGGGAATTACTTTATAGATAAAAACTTATATGGGGTAGTTAGTCCCTGGATAGATTATTAGAGTTCTAGATTATAGACTTCCTAAAAAATCTATGTAGGGATTTAAAGATGCTGTTAGAGGAGATACTATAAATGCCATAGAGTCCTATTTAAAATAGGTAGATTTATTGGATTGGTTTGAGTCACAGAGTAGACTTGCTATTAGATAGTCTCCTTTATTAGATGATAATGAAAAAGTATTTTTAACAATAGCTACTTTAAATAGTTTAGAAGGAGCTACATAGGAATAGGTTAAAAGTAAATTACAAGAATTAATTAATTCTTATGGAACTTATAGATATTATAGAGTTACTAATGTATAGGATAATGGAATTGCTAATTTAGTATTAATGTCAGATACTAATACTCATATGACAGGTGAAGGCTCTTATCTCTCAGTTCATAATGAATTAATGAATTTTGCTGCTAAAATTTAGGATAGATTTAATATTGATACTAGAGTTTTGAATACTGAAGCCATAAAAAGTTTTATTAGAAATAATACTTCTTATACTAAAGATACAGAAGTAAATTTATTGGCTTCTTAGAGAGCTTTTGTTGTTAATGATAAATTTGGAGATCCTATTATTCTTATTAATAGTGATAATGCTAGATAGTCTGATATTGCTCATGAGTATATGCATATATTTATGGGAATTGTTAGAGCAAATCCCAATCTGTAGGAATAGTATACCTAGTTATTAACTGATTTAATAAATACTAAAGAAGGATAGGATTAGTTATAGTAGTATTAGGGATTATCTGTATATAAGGGATTAGCTCAGATAGACCTTATGGAAGAAGTTGCTGCTAATGTTATGGGTAAATATTTGGTAAATCCTGAAAAATATCCAGATAATGAAACTTTTGAAGCATTTAGAGCATTTCTAGAAAAAAATACTTTCCATCAGGATTTATCTGAAAATATTATAGATTTTTCAGATTCTATTAGTATGTATGATGAAAATTCTAAATTAAAATAGTATGAAATAAAAAAAGTTAATAAAACTAATACAGAAAGACTTTTAACTAATTATATATAGCGTAATATGGGTAAACAAATTATGGAGGATTGTAAATGAATTGTAAATATACTTATAAAGGTGTTTAGTATAATAGCTATTGGGGATTGCGAGAAGCTATTTTAAATGAAGAATCTTAGGATTATAGAAAGACTACTGGTTTACTAGCTTCCGCAGATACTAGATAGTCAGATGTGAGAGAAGCTATAGAATTAGTTAAATTAGATTTTAATTTATCACAAGATGATGGAGAATTAATTGTTACTGATTCTACTATTAGTGGTAAATATGATATATAGCACTATATAGATAGTGAATACTTTGAACCTGAATAGAAATTTTATAAAAAGAAAAATAGAGAAGAATATAAAAGAGTATGTTTAGAAAAAGGTATGACTGAAGAATAGATAGAACTTCAGTTTAAAAATGAAAAAACTATTGGTGCTGACGCCTACGCTATACATGACATTATTAATAATTTAATTTTAAATAGTGATACTGAAGAAGCTTGGCAATATGCTACTGTTAGTTTTATTAATAAAAGAATACAAGAAGCTAATACTGGTACTGGTAGATTTATGTCTATTTCTGATTTAGAATTTAAATAGAATATTATATAGGCATATAAAAGACTGAAACCTTTTGCTGCATAGATTGCAAGATAGATTAGAGAATCTAGACATTAGGCTTTTCTTAATAACAAAATTGATAAAGTTACTTCTAAAATAATTAAAAATATAGGATTATCTGAAAAATTACCTAACGGTATTACTTTATTGGGACATATTGATAGTGTAATTATTGATAAAGATGGTAATATAGATATATATCAATATAAACCTTCTGCTGATATGCATGAAGTATGGGCAGAAATGAAGTAGAAAAAATTTAATTTAGAAATGGCATTTTTAAGAAGAATGCTTATTTCTAAATTATAGGCTAGAGGTATGAAAACTAGTGATATTCATATTAATATGCATTTAGTTCCTATATTTATGAATTATGATGCCAATATGGATCTTAAAGATACCACTTTTAGATAGCCTATAGATGTAATGGTTAAGTTTGGTAAATATGACTTAGCTCAAGAAGATGATATAATTAACTAGGAAATTCCTATAAAAAATATGTTTATAGGAGATGTTAGCGATGAAGTAGACAAAGGAAAATCTCATACAGATATAATGTTCAATATAGAACATTTATACAAGCATAAAATTGAGGATACTGTTAATAGTTTTATTAAATATTAGTATAAAGAAAATGGGGAAGGTAGAATAAAAAAGTGTCCTCCTGATTCAGAATATTCTTATGAAATAAGATTAAATGGTAAGGCTGTAAAATATATTAAAGAATCTACTTCTCCTCTTAGACATAACGAAGAAATAGATGAATATCTAACTAATTATTTTAATTCAGAAGAATATCAAGCTGATTAGGTACTTAGAACGTTAATAAAAGAAATCAAGGTAGCTAGACAAACTAATACCATGGATTTTTCATCTTTTAAAAATGCTTAGCCTATAATAATGCAAGCATTATTTAAATATTTATTACCTAAAGGCTCTCTAGAATCTTAGAATTATGAATGGGATATAGTTGAAAATGAGGATTTAATTAATCAACATATATTACTCTTTAGAAGTAAGAGCGGACAAGTAGATGCTTTAGTTTTATCTACCTCGGATTTATATAAAGTAAATGAAGTTAATGGTAGTACTAATATAATGAATAGTTATTTATCTGATGCCTAGTCTGGAGAATTATTTAATTATGATTGTTCTTATGGACATATTGAATAGATAAATGCTTTAAATATATTAAATCAAGTGTTACCTCAAATAGGTGAAGATTATAAATTAGGTAACATACAAGTCATTTCAGCATTTCGAGGAGGTCAATAGATGTCTTCTACTTTTTCTAATTTAATTACTAAGTACTATAATCCTATAGTTGATTTAGTAAATGCTAATAATGAAGGACTAAATATGCAAAGTAATTTTGGTAACTTTTAGTATGTAGATGACTATTAGCTAATCTTAGATTATGCTAATGACTTACTTCAGGAATCTACTTATGCTGATTAGTCTGCTATTAAAATTAAAACTAAAGAAGCTTTAGAAAATCTTTCTCAAGCAAATACTGACGCTGCAAGGCGTGCTGCTCTTAAATCTTTCTTAGAATTTTTATAGAATGAATATCAAATAAAAAATATAGCTAAGACTAATAATTTCAGTAGTTTAGACTATAACTAGAAATTCTTATATGAATTATATAATTAGGCTTGCTATGTTTATAATACCTTAAATGGAGTATATACAGAAACTCAATTTAAACCTCTTAGTTCTCTAGAATCTTGGTTTGTAAGTCCTACTGATATCTCTGATAGCAATTATCGTGCAATTACTAGAATAGTTAATAAAACTAATAATTTAGCTAATGAGGAAATAATGAAATAGTGCTTACCTATTTAGAACTTTGTTAGAGAGTATTTTAAAGCATGTGGTTATTCAGAATTAGAAGGTTCTTTAATAGGTGATGAGAATAAATATTTTCTCCCTTTATTTGAGCAAGATTCTTATGGTAATCCTACTATGATATTTAAAAATCCTTTTACTAGTGTAGAGTTAAAGGAGCATGAAAGGTTGTTTTTGAAGAAAGCATTATTTCATTTTGCTAAAATAACCAATAAAATGCATAATAAAGAGTTTACTTATTCTAGTTATGAAGATCCTAATTTTAAAAAATTATTAGATACAGATCCTGTATATTTAAGGGCGCCTCTTATGAAAGGTTCTGGAACTTTATCAGTACGTTCTTTAAAAGATAAATGGAATCATTTAAAAGAACTAGTATAGAACCCTCTTGATACTTTTACAAAATATTAGATGGATTTAGACAAATAGTCTGGATAGAATGCTACGTTAGAATATCTTATGTCTTAGGGAGTAAAAAATCCATTTTCCTCTAGTATGAGTAGTGATGATACTCTTCGGTAGGAAATGTTAGATACTCATGATTATTCATTTTGGGAAATAAACATACCTGCATTATTATATAGTTACGTCGCTTAGGAAGAGAGAACTAAATAGTTTAATAATGCTTTAGTATTGATCTAGTCTATATTATTTCATACAAGAGCTTTATCTATTAACGCCAACAATAAGGCATATTTAAATTGGTTTGAAAAAGAAGTTGGAAAATATTTAAAAGTTAATATCTTTAGAGAATCAATTCTAGAAGATACTTCTAAAAAGATATTTTCAGTAGTTAGTCCTTTAAAATCATTAATATCTAAAATATTTTTAGGATTTAATTTTAAGTCTATGGTACGTGATACTTTAGAAGGATTTTAGTAGAATTATATAAAAATTGCCACTAAATAGACAGATTTAACAACTACTAACTTAACTAAAGCTTATAATTATGTATTTAAAGGAAGTTTTACTAATGTTAGAAGTGTCACTTTATTAAATTAGTTATGTATTTAGTATGGTTTATCTAATTTGGACTTTGCTAACATAGCCACAGGCTTAAGAACCGATAGAAGTGGTGTTAGTCATATAGGGGATATTATGTATAATACAATGAAACGCCCTGATTTCTTAAATAGAATGTCCTTGTTTGTAGCAAGAGCTTTATAGGATGGAGTAATAGATATTGATAGTACAGGCAATCTCACTAAAGATAGTGCTTTAAATATAACTAAAGATGGTGAACTTACATATGACGCTACTCTAGATAAAAGGTTTATAGATTATTTTAAAGGAACTAAAGGTTCTGAAAAATATTTATAGGCTAAAGCAAGATATTATGCATCAGTACGAGGATATAATAAAGATCATATAGAAAGCCCTATTGAATATATGGGTAATAAATTACCAATGCCTTATTCTCTAACTGAAATTGATAGAATTAAAGATTTTGCAAATCATATTTATGCAAATTATGATTTGAATGGTAAAGCTATGTGGGAAAATATGGCTATAGGTATGGGATTTGGACAATTTACTACTTATCTAAATGCTACTATTGGAAATTATTTTTCTAAAAAGAGATTAGTAGAATCAGATAAATTTGAGTAGGAAACTATAAATGGTAAACCTTTATTTATAAAATCTGATGGTACTTTAACTTTTGAACAATCTGAGGACTCTGTTCCTGCTATAAAAAATATTCCTATAGTAGTTCAAGGTATTATGGGAACTTATGGAACTTTATTTAAAACTCTAATTAATAAACGTTCTTTAACAGAGTGCCATAAATATTTGCAAGCTAATCCTTAGGAATTTAAAAATTTTATTAAAGGATTATCAGATTTAATTTATTTTGCATTTATGACGATTTTGTTTAAGTCAGTATTAGTTCCAGGATTTGATGCTTGGTATAAAGATGAGGCTAAGAAAAATATAGTATTAGCAGGACTTAGTAAAGGAATATTTAAAGGCGCATAGCAGTCTCCTAGTAATTTCTGTGGACCTTTTAGTGTAGTATCAGCTTCAGGAGATATAAGTGTGCCAGTATACACTTATCCTGTTACTGAATTAAAAAATATGTTTACTATGGCAACTAATCCAAACTTCTTAGATGATCCTGTTAAGTAGCTCTCTATATTCACATTATCAAGTATTCCAGCAACTAATATGTTCGCTCAGGCTTTAAAAGTAAATAATAATAGTAATACTTAATTAAAAAAAAATAAGGGGCGTAACCCAGGATTTCTCCTGAGCTACGCCCCTTTAAATGTTTAATACCAATATAAGGTATTAATTAAATTATTTTCTTCTACTAAATCTTGTAATATACTGATATCTATTTTTCCCACCATAGTAATTTTAGCATGTGGATTATTAAACAACTCCGGATATATTTCTTCTGTATAAACATATCCTTGATCAAAATAATTACAGCACTTTTGTGCTTCTATTACATTTATGTCTAATAAATTTATTTTAAACATTAGTCTGTTATTTCTTCAGATTCTTCAACATAAGTATCTCCTGATGATTCATACCATTCATCTGCCATTTCTCCTTGCCACCAATTTTCTTCAGCTTCTTCTTGGGAGTTAGCTTCTACAATATAAGATATATATCTAATCACATCTTTACTAGTAGTTACTAAATACTTAGGCATTTAATTTTATTTTGTAAATCAGTTATAGTTCCATTATTTTGAATAATCTTATCAAAAGTATAATCATCTAATGCTGTCTCACTAATATGGTCCATTAATGTAATATTAGGTCTCTCTACTCTCCATACTTCTCCTCCTAAATCTTTTATCATTTTAAATTCATTAGGATAGCGGACATCTGGAATTAAGATAGTATCTATAGATCCATTCTTTTTAATAGCTGCAATCTTACCAATCATAATATTTACCCAAAAATCTTCAGTAATACTTTGTCTAAAAGCATTTCCAACATCTTGCAGTAAATTTCTGACAGTATAACCTTTACCCATCCAAGGAATAGTTAACTTCTTAGTCTCTTGTAGAGACATATCATAAGTACCAAATGGTATAAGTAATCCTTGGCAACAATCTTTTAAAGAATCTGCAAAATGTAAAGTAGTACAATGTGCTTTACTAAATCTACTATAATAATTAGCTACAGTGTCTTTACCTGAAGTAGCTTTTCCAGAAATTCCTATTATTACCATGTATCAATATCAGTTATATTTTTTTCATTCTTACAAACATTACATCTTATTCTTACAAAAGTACCTAGTCCAAAAGGTGAGAATATATAGCTAAATTTTGGACAACCATTAGCTCCTGAATAAGGAGTGTCACACTGCTTATTATGTGCTTTTATAAACTCTTCAGCTGCTTGACACTCCTTATCTGATAATTTAAAAACCAATCTTTCTTTGTTCCTTTTTATTGAAATCTATTTTATCTCTATTATAAATTTCTGCTAAAGTCTCAGCTTTATCATCTCCACATATAGCTTTAGTTTTATCTTTATTTAAAGCTTTAAATTCATATTTTACTTTGAGTCTTCCGGGTCTTAACAAAGCTTCATCTATATCTGTTAATGCTGCATTAAAAGTACATAAAAATCGTATGTTTAAAGCATCTCCAACTAATCCATCTGTAATATTTAGAAGAGAATTAATCAGCGGATTTTCATGAGTATCTCTACGTTTTAATATATACTCACAATCTTCCATTATAATTACAGCATTCTTTAATCCTAAGAGAAAAGATAAAAATTGTCCTGAAATTATATTTTGTAACATAGAAAAATCCATTATATAAAAATTAGTATCAGAACAATCATAAATAAGCTTTTTTATGAGGCTCGTCTTTCCACTTCCAGCAATTCCGAACATTAAAGCTAAACCAGAACCATCCTTTTCACAGAATTCTTTATATTTATCATAAGGTAAATCATCATTGTAGTTCTTTTTTACATCAATATCAATATTTCTAGAACTTGTACATTCTGTAGTACTAAATCCTGTGTTAGTAGATACTACTAAATCGTAAGTTACAATTTTATCAGTATCCTCAGGTAGTGGTTTTACAAATTCTAAAAGTTTTTCAGCCTGTTTATAATCATTATAATTTACTTGGATATAAGTACTGAATATTTGAACTTCTCCATATGCTGTAAAATAATGACCTATCTCATCTTCATCAATATAAATTCCATAATCCACATTATCAGAAAATTCCTTTATGAAGTACTCTTGATAAATACGAGGACTATCAGTTACACTATCTAATTCTAATTTATCTTCATGCTCTACTACTCTAGGATCAAAAGCATTTAAAAGTTGTGCTTTATTATCTTTATCTAATATTATAAAATAAGCACGAATGTTACTATACATAGTATACATCACTGCTGGTTTAAATACAGTATCATGTACTTTATATAATTCTTTTAATGTTGTCTCTATTCTAGCTTGTATTGTATTACTGTACATTAATATAAAATATTGTTAAAGATTTATCGAAGCTATTTTTATTAGCTCCTAAAATATCTATATTAGTCTTTCTATTAGAGTATACCGCAGTAACTCCATTGAATTCTGGCATAGTATTATAAGATGCATCTGAAGATAATCCATCCATAGCATCAAAAGGTTTTCTTTTACATGATAAACTAATAGGAATTGATTGATTCATTATTTTCGTCCTAATCTAATTAATTTATAAAATTTTTTATCTAAATTCAGATGTATAACTATATCCAATAATAATGATAGTTGGATGATTAATTCTAGTATAGGTAGACCTGTATTAACTACCGGACAAAATACTAAAAATAATGTCCGAGACTTTTCACTAAACAAGTCATCATCGTATCTAATACTTATTATAGCTCCTATAATTGATGCTATATATATTATAATTAAAGTAATCATTTCATTTCAGTTAATTCAATGAATTTTTGGTGCATTGGTTTAGCTATTTCTTGAGCCATAGGATGTGCATCAGGAGCATCTCTACGGTAAAAGAAATTAGTCCAAACATCTTCAAATCCACAAGAGATAAGTTCTGACTTAATACTTAGAGGAAGTACAGAACGAGCTTGCTGAGGTGTCCATCCTTCAGATAAAAGAAAGGAATAGTAATATTCTGCATATTGAAGAGCGTCAATAAGTCCTGATTCTGCTGCTCCTATACGAGGTAGCCTATCAGGAGTATAATCTGGCGTATCATAGTCTCCTTCAGGAATATTACACCAGCATGGTTTAATAAAGGTAATCTCATTGCCAAATTTATCCTTGGAGTAATTACAATAACGAGTACTTTCAGCCAAATGAGACAATCCTACATGAGTTCTGAATTCGTCCATAACACCACGGTCAAGAATCATGTGAATTGTGTATCTCTTATGATGATACTCTGTAGGCTCACAAAGGTATTGTAAATCATCCTCCCAATGATGCTCTTTAATTACTCTGTAATTAGTAGTTACATAAATAGTATTCCTAAGTTCTCCATTTATTCTAGTACTACCATTCCCAAAACTAAATTTACTCCAAGGATTATAAGCATATTTGTTAAGCCACTCCATATTATCTTCTTTTTGAGAAGTTCTAGATAAATACACAGTGCCAAACTCAAGAGGTCTATCATGCCCTCTAGACTCTAGCATATTTACAAACTTCTCATAAGAGGTATCTGTAATCTTATCTTCGCTTTTATAACTAACTCGTGCACATCTTTCAATATGCTTTTTAATTCCCACTAAAGAGAAATCTGTTTGATTGATAAATTCAAATGACTGTTTAATTAACTTCATGTTACTTAACTATTTTTACATATAATGTATCATGAGGAACTGTTTTATTAGTTCCCTTTACAATATCTCCAATTTTTGAGAAGTTCTTATCAAGAATAATTACATCATCTACAAAGTAATCACTTTCTCCTCTATTTTTAAACACATTTTTACACCCCCAAACTTGATGATATTTAATCTTAATTTTCCAACCTTCTACTTGGGCTTTAACTAATGTATCAATAAGTTTTTGCTGATCATTACGATCATTATCCATTGAAAAAGCAAATGGTTCTCCACTAGAATTCATACCAGTCTGGGTAACATTAAGTAATCCATCCCATGAATCCCAGAAAACTCCTGCTTTACTAAATTTAGTTACAGTACCAACACGTTCTCCATTAGAAAACTGTTCTTTACAAGACGTTAAACACGCCATAGCTATTAGAAAAATAAAAATTTTTTTCATTCTTTGTCGTTTTAAAAAATTGTCTAGCATTTTTTATATATCTTTGTAATTCTTCCTCACATAATGCCTTGTAATAAGGGCATTGGGAAGAGGTTACATATTTGCTATACCAAGGATTATTTTTATCTCTTATAATTATATGAACATTAGATCTATTATATATTGGATAGTCATCAATCTCTATAGTAATATCAGGATATTTACAATCTTTTATTTGTTTAAATATATTAGAATATTTTTTTTAAAGATTCATTCATATTAATATAGTTATTGATTGATTATACATATATAACTGTAGTTACTTCTTTTGGAAATACTTCTGTTAAATCTGTGTCTTCATCTACTGTGTCTTTAAAATCCCAATATGGACTTTGATAATAATCAAAAGAATAATACTTATTATTGACTTTTATAATTGCCTTGTATTCAACATAACCTTTCTCTGAATCAATATCAAGAATAGTATATTCGAGGTTTATTACCTGTATATATGAATATAATCTTTTTAAATAATCATATACTTCATCTGAGTTATGGGATTCACAAAATTCTAGATATTTGTCTGCAATATCATCAGGCATATAGTCTTCTATTTCTTCCCATCCATAATTTATGTTAAGTATGTAATAATATTCGTCCAGTCTTAATTTCATAATTCTAAAAAGTCTCTAATGTCAATATAATCTATACCAAAATTCTCAGCGCACTTCTTATCAGAATCTGAAAAATCCCCTGGTTTACCAGAAGCATCTCCTATCATTATGCATTCAGCTTTAGATTTCACATCCCACTGTGTAAATAGACTTTCTAACATTGCTGTATTAGGTTTTCTATAAAGATCTGTCTTATCCATAGAAGGACAATATTGCGCATCAGAACCAACAGAATTAGCAAACCTATTATTTAAATATTCACAGCAAATATCTTCTATAGCGTATAGCTTAGCTCGAAAATTATACTGTTCAAAGTCACTCTTTAAACCACCTTGATTAGTTACTATAAAGAATTTTTTAAGATTAGTTACAAAATTATCTGCCTGAGCTTTGATATTCTCAATTTCTTTAATTTCATACTGTAACTCTTTAATAGAATTTTCTTTAGATGTGATTTCAGTATTCATTCACTCTATAAGGGAAGCGGTTTTATCGTGAGTAGACTGAAAAGCAGATTTAATACTAGAAAGTTCGTCAGTAAAAGTTTTATTAAAAAACATAACAAATATTATTAAAATTATAAAAATAATTTATCTAAGGATATAGATATACTATCCCATTTACTATAGTAGCTACTATACAATATATTGTAGTAGCTGTTATAATTTCATCTGAAGAAGCTTTTGTAATTAACATAACTATTAAAGCTATACCATAGATAGTTACAATAATTATATTAATTATTAGAAGCCCTAACATCATCATAATAAAGTACTGATGGATTATCTTTGTGTATATCTATATTATCTAATTTAGCTATAGCTACCTTCTGCTTAAATTGTCCTAAGTCAAATCCCAGAGTAATTACATGAATGCCATTTACTGTAGGAACATAATATAATATTATATTTGTGTAAGGTCTACATTCCCTAACTAAATCTAAATATTTATTTATAAGACTCCAATCTTTAGTATCAAAATCTAATATCCATTTAGATTTATAATCAGTATTTCTTCTTTGACCTATTGCTTTAGAAACACATTTATATAACTTTTTAGAATTACATTCTATAGCTTCTAGAGCCTCTCTAATTATCTCGTATTGTACTTGTTTACAATTTCTAGGATTTACCCAAAAATAGGCACGAGCATTAAAAGTTTTACATAATGTAACTATTTCTTCTTTTTTATTTAAAAAAGATTTTTTATCAAAGAAATGATAATCTTTAATTACATTATTATTACTACTTATATTGCATTCTTTTTTCCTTTGTATTACTTGTACAAAGTAAAAATCTCCTTGGTCTGAGAGATTATCAAACCAAGGAGCAAATATATTAAAATTATCTACCATTTAAAGGATACATATAATTAATTTACTCATTCTTCTTCTAAATCAAAATCATCAATGCTCCATCCTTCATCTAAAAAACGATTTTGCAAAGATTTACTAATATCTTCAATATTAGTTGTAGAAATTTGTTTACTTATACAAAAACATATTGTATAATCTTCTTCTTTTAAAGGAATATCTGTATTAAGATTATCTAAAAATCTCTCTTCAGATTGCATCAACGTTGGCGAATTACTAACCATAATTAAAATTGCTCAATATAATCGGCTTCAGGGAATTTTGCATATACATCATCCCATGCTGCACCTACTTCCATTTCATCATCTTCGTCATAATGGTTAGAATACTGAGTTCTAGAACCATCTTTATTAGTTATAATAAATGTCATATATTTATTACATATTTATCAACAAATTCTCCATGAGTTTCACAATAATCTAATTGTTCATACTCGCCCATTCCAATACAAGCAACTTCTACAAATCTTTGTAAAACTCCTTCGGAAACTTTATCTATTAATTTATGACAAATTTCTTTTTGTTTGTCGTAATCTATATCAACGAATTCTTTGCCGTCGATATCTAGTGAATAGTCATTACAAGTGTAAGTTATTTCCATTTTAATGAATCCAGTAATTAGGTAATGTCCCATCTTTACATCTAGAGATATCTGCATCTAACTTACATCTAGTACAAAATATTTCTCCTGCTCTAACCATAATAGCATGAAGCCTAGTAGCTACTTTTTCAGCTATTTCTATAGGCGCTTCGCAATTAATCTCCATATATTGTTACGAATATATCGATTCCATATATTCTCCTATACTTTCATATAGGTTCGGACTATATCTTATAAAAATCTCCACTTATAAGCTAACTGCCTATTAGTAAGATTTTCATCGATGCTTTTCACCTGCTCTTGCAGCTTACTCCATTTCAGGATAGTCTCTGAACTCCATAATTTATAAGAGTAACAATTTAATGGATAACGTGATAATATTTCACTAACAATATTAGCTCCTTCATATTTATTAATTCCTAAATAATACAATTCTTTTCCTCTTTTTATATCGTGCCTTAAATTAGCTTTAATGCCCAAGGAATCAAACCATGGAATAAAAATTCCTTCTTGTATATACTTTGGGAACTTTTGAGTATTTAAATTATAATATAAATCTCTTTTATGAAGGCTGCCATCATCATAAAACCATAATGCTAGCCCAAGTAAATCTAAGTTTTCAATAACATCTTGAATAGTAAATTCTTTAAACTCAAATAATTCTGGGTAAGCTCCCCCATACATAGTATATATAGGAGTTTGACTATAACCATTTCTTTCTTGGAGTTTAATATTTCCTTTACCTAATAATTTCTTTTTAAATTCTAAATATTCAAGATGTTTACAATTTGTGGTATAAATATAACTACCACTATTTGTAGTGGATATACATCCATCGCCTAGCAATCCTGTTAAAAATACTTGAGTTTGTTCTCTTGTAAAATTATAAAGCTGCTTATTGTCCATTTCTTTTAACTGAGGTAAAATCATATTCAATATTTTTACTGGCTTATTATTTCAATAATTTAGTAATTAAATCTTTAGGAGTTCCAAGCAATTAACATCGTTTTACTACGACAAGATTATTTATCGTAGGGGGTAACAGTAATTAAAACCTTATTAAAAAGATTATTTTCTATTATCCATTTAAAGAAATAAATCATACTTACTTTATAACATAAAGCTCCAGTATGTTGTATTCTATAATTTATACTATTCCTTTCACACTCACCTTTTTTCTTAAAGAAGTCTCGTACTTCTTGTACTGTATCACAGTTAGGAGATTCTCGCTTCATTTCTCTATAATACTTCCAAAATTCCCTATCTTGCATTTTTTCTTGCATTGAACGTAGAGATTCAAAATCATATATATGTGCTCTATATTTACTTATAGGATTTAGAAGTATATAGCCTTTTTCCATTACTATCTTTCTACAATACTCTTGGTACTTAGCTAATCCTGAGAAACCCGACATATAATTTTCATATATTTTTTTAGCTTCTTCTATAGAGATACCTTTGTTTCGATGAATAGTGTTAAAATCACCACCGTAATTTCGCTTGTATTAACTCTCAGCTCTTTATCTGAGACTCTATATGTTACCATATAGGCTAGACTATTTCATCACCTTGCTTTATAGTTTAGGTGCTGGGCGCTCGTGTCTCTATTATATTCTTCTTACGAAGTTTCAAGAGTTAGTCGTTGAACCTTCCAACTTTATTAAAGGTTGGCTTGGCTGCAGATTTTCCTTAAGTTCCTGCAATTCACCCAATTTTTCATTCTCTATGTTTCCATAGAGCGCCACAAAGTTTTTCAATTTTCTTGATAAACAAACTACTGCATCTTTGTATAAAAAATGATAAAATTTTTCAGATTCACTTTTTCTATCTATTCTAATTTTGTAAGCATTACAATCAGTATGTTGATAAATAATAGAGTAAATACCATTTTTATCAAGTATAGTTTTTATTTTATCTAGAAATATTTTACTAGCACAAGTAATATTACACTCGTATCTAATTTGTTTTTCTGAACTGTTTCTAATGCTTCCGTCTCCATCAAAATAGCCTAAAATAAAGTTGTTAGTATACTCAATATTAGGATTTAATGTAAGAGACTTATTAGGAGTAATATTTAATATATTAATAAAATATTCACAAAGTTCTTTAGAGCATATATAAGCTTCTTTTATACCTGTAGGTCTGTCATTTCTACAAACTGTATTTTCTCCAAAATATTTTATAAATTTAATTATAACTTCTTCATCCTTACTAAATAGAGAAACTTTATAAGCCCTCTTTTCTGGATTATAATTTATATTGCCATCGGCACATATAAATCCTATCCAATATTGAGTTTCTGGAGAAGTTAAATCCATAAATTTACTTAAATCCTTATTAGGTTTTTTATTTATTCTTTGAGAACGTTTTGGAATATTATATTTATCTAGTATTGCTGAGACAGTGTTAGTACTGCAATGACAAGTTTTTGTAATTTCAGTTAATATTACTCTTTCGGTATATAATTTTACTACTAAAGATTCATTTATAGGAATCTTTGAAGAGGAATTCCTTCTTTTCGGTAAATTATATTTTTCTCTTACTTTATTTACTGTAGCACTACTACATTTACAAATCTTTAAAATTTCGCTAATCTTTGTATCTTTTTCATACAAGTTTTTGATTTTCAATTCTTTTTCTATATCCATATTACTAAATATTTATTAATAGTAATATAGTTTATAGCGAATTATATCAAAATAAAAATTGCAATAATTTAAGGATTAATGGCAAATTCTATACCTTTAGCTTCTTGTCTAAGATGGTGATACTTTTCTTTAATTTCTGTTATTTTTGTATCTCTTGGTATTTGATCAGGATAACTCATATAAGCAGTTAGAGAATGCAAATCCCCACTTCCTTCCATTAATTCATGTATTAAAGCTTTATCATTAGAAATGGAAGCCATAATAAAGGACTCTTGTCCTGAATAATCTATGGAAATCCAAGAGTTACCTTTTTCTGCGATAAAACAACTTCTAGTTTCTGGGTCTGCTGGAAGATTAAGAAAATTCACATATTCTATTTTAGCATTCTTATCTTTTCCCCCACTAGATATTCTAGCAGTATTAGTGCCTAACTGATTAAATTTAGTATATACTCTACCAGTTTCAGGATTTATTTGGTCTAACCAGTTCTGTCCATAAGTAGAATATACTTTTTGAGCTTCCTTATAATCTAGATAAATAGGAAGAATTTCAAAATCCTTAGCTTGAGGCTCTAATAATTTAGCATCTACAGAATCTTTTAATTTCTTTGTTTTACTATCTACAGTAGAAGTATTTATTCCAATAGCTTTAAATAATGGAATTACTTGAGCTGCACTATTCCAATTTATAGTACACTGTGGGTCAGTATTAAATCCTGAAAATAAATCCCCTTGTAAATCTACCTTAGTAAATCTAGAATCATTTCCATAGTGTTTTACTACCCAATTATTTAATTTAGTTAGAGCAACCTTTAAACGTTTAGCATCTTTTACCATTTTAGCTTTCCATTTTTCTACGTCTAATTTTACTCCACACCATTCCATATAAGCCAATGGAAGGACAAATCTATTCTCTAATTGTACTGCCTTTACTAAATCTTCTTTTTCTAGTGCTTTTATTTGGGCATTCATTAAATCTTCCAAATCTACTACATCATTAGCTGCATAAACTATTACTTCTTCAGTTAAACCAACTTTAGTAATTTTACCTCGAACAGTTTTATCCATATATTTATTAAGATACTTGTATTCAAGAGTCTTTAAGTCAGCATGGAAACTACCTTTAGGATATCCCAAATATCTAATCTTTTCAGCTAACATTACATCCCATACTTTAGATAATATAATGTTATGTTTAAAGAAGAATTGAATATCAAATTTAGCATTAGCTAAAATATATAGAATAGTAGAATCTTCTAATATGTCTTTATATTCCCAAATATTTATAGTAGTGCAATCAATTACTACTTGATTTTCTTTAGTACCTATCTGAACTGTTAGTAATGCTTTAGTATGAGGATTTAGCCCCATAGTTTCAGTATCTAATCCTCTAATTTTTTTCATAGAATTAATAATTTCCTTACTTCTTTCTATGGAAATACATTCATATTTAGAAGATTTGAATAAAGCTTTAACCTTGGTAACTAAATAAATCATTTAAATGTTTTTAAGAATTTTTCTTTTTCTAAGGTTCTTGATTGCTTCTTTCCTAATTTGTCTGATACGTTCTGGTGTACACCCAAATAAAGGAGATATAAGTTCAGGAGTATATTCTTGCCCAGTAAATCCATAGCATAAAATTATTATGTCATGTTCTTTATTAGAAAGTCCATTTAAAACTTTGTTAATAACATTAGTCTTATAAGACTGTTCTATATTATTATCTGCTAGAGGACTATTATTGTTTTTAACAATGTCTACTAAAGTAGAGTCTCCGTCATCATCATTACTACCTAATGGAGTGTCTAAAGACATACATACTTTTTTAGCATTTATAGCTCCATTAATTTGTTTCATAGTTTTACCAGTAGCTTCTTCCAACTCTTCATCTGATGGAGGTCTATCTTCAGTTTGCCAATATTTATTTATAACTTTAGCAGCCTTATTATAAGTAAGTTTTTGACTTACAGGAACTCTAACAGTATCTGCTTTATAATGAATAGCTCTACGAATAGCTTCACTTATATGCCATACAGCATAAGTTATGAATTTAACATTATATTCACTTTTATATAAGTGGCTAGCATGAATAAGACCTACATTTCCTTCAGCTATTAAATCCGATAAAGGTAGTCCTTTATTCTGAAACTTTTTAGCTACAGTTACTACAAACTTTAAATTAGCATTTACTAATTTCTCCCAATCTCCAGTGTCAGCACATTCTTTCTCTTCCTCTAAAGATAATGGGGTAGAATTAGTAATGTTATTTAGGTAAGCTTGTAGTGCTTCACTATCGTCTGTAATTAAATTATACCCAGCCATCTTTATGCCATGTTTTAGTTAAATAACCTTTTGTGTAAGTCCTATAAAAAGTGCACATATATTCATCTGGATTTACTCCTTCCGGCAAATCTTCATCACACTCACAAAATTTATCACGATATAAATAACAATTAGTTATTTCAGTACCATCATAAGGTTTATATGGCATATTAGAATAATCTATTATATTATATAAAGTATCATCTACATTCATATAATCTGTAGTGTAAATTACTTCATCAGGAAAATTTTCTCTCAATTTATTAAAATCAGTAGATATTTGTTCTACATGAGAGCCAAAATGAGAATCCTCTATAATAAAATAAATCATTAATCTTCTTTTATTAAGGTTTGATCAAATTTTATATTATCTACAGAAACTACTTCTGTGCAGAAAGAGCATGATGATTTAATAGCTTCTGATATAATCTTAGATAATTGATTAAGAACTTCTTCAGGAAGTTTTCCAATGAAGTTTTTTTTATCAGTCCTAATCTTAGCAGGTATTATTGGTTGAAGACTTGTTTGTCTAATTTTAATAACTGCATCATAGGATACTGAATAATCTTTAATAGGAGAAACATATTTAACTTTAGGTTTACTCTCTACCACTGGAATTGATACCTTCTTTCTTGGCATATTTCTTAGTTGTTTCATATTCACACATTAACATTGCAAAAGTACTAGCAAGCGATTCATCGCCTCCAGTATTCCACAGATAGTTAAAGGCGTGGAAAAGCTCATGATAATATGTGTTAAGAATACATTCTTTGGATAAAGGCTCACCATTATGTTTAAATATTTTGATTCTGATGATCTGTTCATCATAATCAAATTGTCCATATAATGGATCGTTGTCGTCGTATAATTCTTCGTATAATTGTACTTTGAAGGTGTGACATCCGAGAGTAAAGGTCTCCGGAATGTATGGTAATTTTTCATTAGCTATTACGTCTTTCATTTTAAATGTCCAAGTATAATGGTTTATAAATCTCTTTATAGTTATTATCTAATATAGATACGTTATATATTTCAGTATTATCTAATTTTAAATATTTGTCTTTGCAAGTATGTAAATGCCCACAAAATACATATCTAGGTTGTACTCTACAAATAGCATCTGCTAAAGATTTACCTCCAGCGTGAATAGCTTTTGGATTCCATTGACTAGGAGGTAATAAATCTAAATCCCCTAACATTGGAGTGTCGTGAGTTAAAATTATATCAGTATCTTCTGGAATATTATCATAATAATCTTTTAACCATTCTTCACTTTGCATAAATGCCCAATTACCAAACTTATGGCAGAAAGGAGAGCCGTATATTTTATAATGTTTAAGACTCCTAGCTATATATTCATAAGTAGTTCCTGACAAATATGTAAGTTTAAAATCAGTTTTAGATTCTACTGCATGAATTATAAAAGAGGCTCTTTCTATAAGTTTTATCATGATTACCTGCAATCATAATAACTTCATCACAAGGAAGAGAATCAATCCATTTTGTAAATTCATCTAAAAACCATAAGGTAGATTCAGCATTATCAAATTGAATATTTAAAGGAACAATATCTCCTGCTAATAATACTAACTCACAAGGCTCAATTCTTGGTAAATGACCATGGAGGTCACTTAGTACGCAAATTTTCGTCATTATAATAAAGAATTTTTTATTTCATTATATAGGTAATTATCATATTCACTTAATACTTCTGAATTTATTTCTTTTATAATAGGATATAAGATATACCAATAATATTTAATATCTAAAATATCTATAAAAGCATTTATTTGAGCTCCATATCGAGGGCAATTAAGTGAAAATAATTTATAAATACTGGGAAATCTTTGTCTATCTGCTATTTGCCAATCTTCTATAAGAATTTTAGCTAATTTATGTAAGGATATATTAGCATATATATAATTCTTAAGTATTATTCCATTACTTCTGTCAGCTGCAGAACTCATTAATATAATTGTTTAATAGAATCATCTAAATCATCTCTTCTAGCTTTGAAACTAGGTTGCAATGGAATACCATCTTCAGAATAGTAGAAAAATTTACATTCTCCAAAATGTCCTTTATATTCGGTATCAAAATTTTCTACATAATATTCTTTTAAAGCTCTATCTCCCCAAGGCTTAGCTTTAAAAGTTCTACCATCAGGTAATTCCATTATAAATACCATATCTTCAGAACCTCTTAGTCCTAACTCATAATCTACAATCTTAAAGCAGTCATCTTTGTAATTTTTGAATTTGAGCATAATGTTCTTCCTAGACCCGAACTCATACATGCCTTCAGGATCTCTACAAACAACTCCTTCCCAACCTTCAGCTACATATTTATCATGTAATTTCATAATATTATCATATCCAGTAACTTTTACTTGAGGTAATATTTGTAAATGTAATTCAGAATCACTAAAATCTTTGTTAGGATTAAATCCAAGTTTAAGATACTTAGCTATTCCAATTAACATTTTTAACCTAGTTTTAAAAGGTATGTTCGGAACCATTATATCATATATAAAATACTGTAATTCATCACAATCTACAGCATTCTTTTCCATTCTAGCAGCACTATTTATTTTAGCCAAACTCCAACCATGTTTATAAAGCTCACCATCAAGTTTAATTGATGGATGCTCTTTAAAGAATTGAATTAATAGTGGATGTTTTCTTATGTGAGTAGTTCCAAAATCGTAATCTCCACCTCCTCTAGAAGCAGATTTTATTTCTTTACTATCCCAATAAAAAGAACATCTAAGTCCATCTACTTTTCTACTAGCATAATAGTAAGGAGTGTTATCAATAGTTTTCCTAGCCACTTTACTAGCTTGTTTAGCTAACATATGTTTAGGAAAACCATTACCATCAGTATTATATTCAGGAAGAAAGTTTAAAATTATTTTCTCATCTTTATTATCAGGATCTTCTTCAACTTCTTTATAACCTTTATCCTTATATTCTTTAAGTTTGGAGTTAAACTGAAGTTGAGTTTGTTCCCTAAGAGTTCTACTAACTAATCCTTTCTTTATAGGAATATCTGGATGGTCCAGTCTTTTACCATTTAATTGCCAAGACTGTCTTTTAATAAGATAGGCATGAGCGGAGTCACTCCACTCATACCATAGTCTTACACATCTAACTTTACCTTTAGCATCTTTAGATACTAAATAAGCATTTGTTTGAAATTCTTTTTCAAATAAGTCAGACACGGTTCAATTTCTTTAAAGCATCATAAAGTTGTTCTGGTGTTTCCACTTTTACAGTTTCATTATCTATAATCCACTCTTTTTCTACATCTTCATATAACCACCATTCTATATCATTTATAGTTTCAACATCATTATTAGCTAAAGCTCTTACTAAATCAGTTATAATAAATGTTGTAGATTCCCCTATAGGAGATTCTCTTAATACACAATTTAAAATATCCTCAAGCTCCTCTAATTTCTTATAATAATTTAAAATATTACGTAAAGAATCACAAAATCTTTCCTTATCATAAGTTCTGAAAGTATCATAAGAATCTTCTGCTCCTTGTAAATAGTCTGATACTACAGCTTCTACAGCATCTTGATGATTTTCTGAATCTAGTATTGTTTTACTAGCGTATTGCTTGCCTAATACTCTTAATTTCTTTAAAAAAGATTTTTTACTTATCACTTTACTCCGGATTTACCATAACCACTATCAGATCTATCTGTTTCATCCAAAGAATCTGTCTCTATAAGATTAGCTTCTTCTACTTTATTGAGCACTCCCTGAGCAATTCTATCACCTTGTTCAATTATAAAAGGCTCAGTACCATCATTCTTAAGAATAACTCCAATATTACCTCTATAAATAGCATCAATTGTTCCTGGAGTATTTACTACTGTAATACCATGGCTCAAAGCCAAACCACTACGAGGACGAATCTGAAGTTCATAACCTTCAGGAATTGCCATATATAAACCTGTTGGAATAAGTACTCTACCTCCAGGATTAAGAATTATTGTAACATCATTAAGCTTAATAGCATTAAAAAAATAATTACTATTTTTAATTTCTTCTACATTAGCCCTGAGATCAAAACCTGCATCACCTTTGTGTGCATACTTAGGAAGTTCATTACTAGATTTATTAATTACTGGAACATTAATAGTTGTGCTCATTTAAATAAGATATTAATTTAGAAATTACATTGTCTTTATCTTCTGCATAAAAGGCTTTAATAACCTTATCATCTTTTTTTACTAATGCAAATGGGGTTTGATTGCTACCCCATTCTTGCTGTATCTTATAAGCTTTACTACGTTCTACTTTGGAACCCCTATCTAAGAATTGTAAAAAAGCCTCTCCATTATAGGAGTTTTTAAACAATTCTACTAATGCCGGATTATTATGAATCAATAATACATCAATCATAATAACATAGTTATATCGCTTCTAGTTCTAGACATACTTACATATTGTAATTGTCTAAGAGTCTCTTTATCTTTAGCTCTAAAGATATCTTTCATATCTATAAATACATTATCATAAGAAGACCCTTGAGAACGATGAGTAGTAATAGCATACCCATATTTAAAAGTAGCTTTTCTTATACATCTGCCATCAGTAAATAAATCTTTAGATGTGCAAAAACTTCCCATTAAAGCATAATATATTCCCCACTTCTTTTTTCTATCGTATCCTTGAGAATTTATTGCTTCAGTTCTTATAGTTTCTATAACTATAGCTAAATCTTCATTACATTCTTCTGGAGCTAATAGTGGAATTTCAAAAGAGGCATTGTTATATTCGTCATATAGTTTAACTATATATCCTTTACACTTAGTATAATATGGAACATCAATAATAGTAGAAGTAAATTCTTCCACTATGTAATCCATAGAATTAGTTACTTCATAACCATCTTTTTTGAAATTCTCATAAGCCATTAAAATTTCTCCTTTATGAAGAAAATTATTATCATTCCATAAAAGTTTATGAATAGCTTTATTATAGTTATTTACACGAGCATTAGTATAAGCTAGAATTTTAGTATGTAATATATCCTTAGTTTCTATTTCGTGTTTAAATTCCGAAACTGCTTTTCTGCAAAAATTTTCTAATTTAGACTCTATAAAGAGACTTCCATCTTCACCTTCACAGTTGTCCCACTGTTGTATTGGAGACTCTCTAAGCGTCTGTAAAATGCCTTTAAGACCACTTTTTTCAGATTGTCTGTATATTTTAGTCAATCTAAATTGATGTTTACATCTAAAAACTTTTGATTGTTCATCTTCTTTTACTGGATTTAACTGAGCATAATCATCACAAAAGATAATCATAGTACCCATTAAACTACATTTTTCTACTAATAAATCATATAAATCACTACTTACCATAGATGCTTCATCGCAAATGACAATTCCATCATATGGTATAGACATTTTTTTATCATTAGTAGCAAAGAATCTTAATTCTCTGATATCCAGTTTAAGAATATCTACTTTAGGAGATAATGCTAACATACTATGAAGAGTAGTTGCATCATAATCATTATACTTTTTAAGTACTAAAGCTGCTTTATGAGTAGGAGCACATAATTTTACAGGGAATCCTTTAGTGTTTATCCACTCTAAAAGGAAGCTAGTGCAAAGCGACTTGCCACAACCAGCAGCGCCTCCTAAATTGATAGGATTTAAAAAGTCTTTTTGTTTGAAATTATCTAATATAATATCAATTATATCGTGCAATACTTGTAATTGCTCTTCTCCTAATGTTATCTGTTTCTCTTCTTCGATAAATCTTAACCAATTATTTCCTTTTACAAAAGGATTATCTATCATACTAGGTCTTTCTGGAGACCCATCGAAATTATCTATATAAATTAATTCATCACTCATATAAATATACTCTTTCTCCTTTAGGAGTAAGAAATCCCTCAGTAAAAGCGTTTATTTTTTCTTTATTACAATTCTCCCAAGTATTTTTATTTATAGCTTCTTTAAGAGACTTATTATAATAAATTATATCTAAGATTGTCTCCCAACATACATCATTATTATCAGTTTGAAAAGTTAATAATAATTGATATTTCTTAAATAATTCTAAATTTATTTGAGGAACAAATTCAAAGTTAGGATTACCATATTTATCTTTCCAAGTAACGTCATAACTATGTAACTCAATCCATTTATTAGGAAGTCTACAAGGTAATCCTGATATTATGGGTCCAAAATAAATGGAAGGTTTAGGAATTCTAAACCATTTCCTAACCTTCCACCATGTTCTAAGAGGGTTCTCCATCAGCACGTCTTAAATAAGGTATTAACTTTTCTTCTATTGTTCTATAAAAAGACGGACTAACATCATCATATACCAGAGTCCCATATAAAGCTTGAATAATTTCTTCTTTATTTAATTGCCATTCTTCCACATAAGATAAAGTGGACTTAATAGACATATCAGAATCAGTATGTAAGAATTTTATATAATCAAATATATCTTTAATACTTACATCTAATTCATCTGTTGTGAGATATTGATATGAAATTTTCATGATTCTAAAGATAGTTTAGTTATATATTGTGCAACATCGTCTATAACTTCTCTTAGACCAGAATCTGAGGGGTTATTATTTTTATAACCCCGTAATTTTAAAAATCTATAAGTATAAATGCGAGCTTCTGGCATCCATTTATTAAATACTTCTACATTAGATAATGTTGGAGGGAATAAACTTCTAATCCAATCCCAATATTCAGAAGTATCTATCTTTAAAGTTCCTATGAATTTAATTTCCATTCTTTTAATTCATTATTTTCAGTATCTAACACAAATGGTTTACAACAATCTAGCATCGCATATTTATCTGTGATTACAGGTTCAGTTCTACCTCCCCAAGAGTGTCCAAATATTTGATAATAACCTTTATATGGAGTTTGCAGTTGAAAATCTTCTAAATCATTCCAGACACAAGAGCCATATTTATTGTATCCACTTCTAGAATAAGGAATTTGGTCTAATGGACTAAGATTAGTTATATCTATACTATCTAAGTCTTTTAATTCTAGATTATTATAATCTAACCAGTCTTTAGTAATACCTGCATGGGAGAATAAGTATTTATGAGGCTCTTTAAGAGTTAAATCTTCATATATGTAATATAATTGAGGATTTAAACTACTAATTAGCTCCTTTACTTCTTTTTGTTGCCAGTAATCAAATCTACATTTACCATTTCCATTGAAATATGGAAGCTCATGATTACCTAATAGGCATATAACATCAGAGATCTTACGTCTATTCTCTACAAAAGCAACTAATTCTTTAAGATTAGTTAAAGATTCTACTTTATCAGGCTCTCCTATTATATATTCTCCATAAGGATCGTGATAATCTCCTAAGAATATAATTTTACCTGTCCAATTATTGCATGGTTCTTTCCAAAAACCACGACCATGCACATCCGGGATTACTAGTATTTTAGTCATTCAAATACCACTCTTTAAATTTTTCTAAGAACTCATCTTCGGTAACTAACTCTGTAATATCTTCAGCATCTATATCACCATTAGAATAATTATAGGGAGAAGCTTCTTTAATTAATTCCTCTATGTAATTTTCTATATTGTCTTGAATGCCTTCAATAATCTCGTCTATGCTATCGTCTTCACTTCCTATATAGGTACGATATATGTAAAGTAAAGCTGAGTAAAGGGTATCTTCTTCAACAGATACTTGTCGAATTTCACTCCATATTAAATTTATCATTTTTGAAGTTCTTTTAAACGCTTAGTATAGTAATCTATTAATTTATCTCCTACTATTTCTTTTAGCTGTTCAGCAATATCTTCAGGATACATATTCTCTATAACATCTGATTCTATATCAAAATTTTGTATAAAAGCATCATACCAAGAATCGGATTCACAGAAAATATCGTCTACTATATCTTTAGCAGTAACTTCTTCTACTCCTCCATATGCCTCTATAATATCATCTTGATCGATATAATCTTTAAACCATTCAATTATAGAATCTACATTATAGCTATATTCACTAGCTACATTTATTTGTTTTTGATATATAAAATACATATTAATATGGCTTAAACTCTTGTTTTACTAACTTACCTTCTTTATATTCAAATGTTCGTTCGCCTCTTACTGAATCATCAGGCTCCTCTCCTTCATAATAGTATTCACCATCTTTGAAAAATATATCATATTCTACGATAGTACAATTATAAGGAAGCCAATCTGCATCTAAGTTTTCTTCAAAAGGTACGTAAACATCATACATTGATACAGCTTCTTTAGTAGTATAATAAACATCATCATACTCTTCAAAAGCTTTCAAATTACAAGATATGTCAGTAATAGCCTCTTCATCTAATTTTCCGTATAACTTCATTACAGTAAAGATTTAAATATTTTAACAATAGTACTCTTCTGAGCAGTAGGGAATCTACTTTGAACATCTGCAATAACACCTTTAGTATCTTTAATAGTAAGAGTTGTTGCTTCCATTAATTCAGCAATAAGTTCTTCAATCTCCTTCTCTGAAGGTTCTTTAGGCATCATCTCTTTAATACAATCAAGTTCTTTAGACTCTAAACGAGCTAAGTCCTGACGACCTGCATTTGTGTAGAGAACTATAGACTTTTCACGCTCTTTAGCCATTTTCTGAAGAACTTCTAATTCGGAAACAGGCTTTTCAGAGTGCTTATTATTAACTAGTGCAGCCTTAATCAATCTAGCAGTTTCCAAAGTAAAAATATTAGAAATTTTTCTAGAGCTTTCAATAATCTCGTCAATATTCTGTTCTAATTCTGTCTTATTTTCTTTCATCATTAATCGTGATATTTTTATTAACCATCCAGTTTATATTGCTTAGATCAAAACTCATAGAATCTAACCAATCTTCTATCTCACTATCATACATTTGTAATCTAGGTAAGGTATAAATATAAACTTTACCATTGGAATAATCTAACACAATTATGTCATCCATTATTTTTGTTTTCGAAGCGCATTACTAGTGTTAAATAGTTAATGGCTTCTAGTTCATCATTAGATAAAGATATTAATTTACCATTAATATCAATATCATATCCTTCTCCATTAGCCCATTCCGTAAGAGTTATATAGTCGGAATCTTTGCCTCCATATGTGTATTTCTTAAGATCATCAGTAATCTAACTCACCTTCGTCACTTCCATGATTTAACTTATTAAAACCATAAATAATTAATTCTTTAAAATCTTTTTCTTCTTGTTCTGTTAAATCTAAAGGTCTTTCACCTACCCACATAAATTCATAAACTCCTTCATGTTTGTTATACTCAAAACTTGCTATAGCATAACAAGTTTCAGAATTTTTAAAGCAGCTTTTATGTATTTTATGCCAGGAAAAGTTTGGGTCTCTATACCAATCATTATCTATTTTTATAAAATCAGACTCATGACCATAATAACAATTAGGCATATATCTATTTATATGGTAGGCTTTAATTTCAGGAGGATTTTTTAAAAGATAGGTAGCGACCTTAAATTCTAAATTATTTATTCGTTTAGTCTCTATCATCTTCTACATTAATTTTACTCTCTTTAATCATAAATTCTATTTCATCTTCTCTGTAACCAAGAACATCACATAAATAAACTTCTACATCATTAATATCATCTGGAACTGTTACTAAGTCAACACTTCCTACACCGTAATTTAAAATTGCACACTCCATAAAAACTAAAAAAGGAGGCTTATTCAGCCTCCTTCCAAAATATATTCGTACACCATATCATTATATGGGCATTTCTATCTATCTTATAAAATTTTTGATTAGTATTCGGATTATTTAATGGTCCAAATTGTTTCATATAAGGACCAAGTTTAAGATAATCAAAATTATCAATATCTATAACACTATCAGCTAATTCTTGTTTACCACTATACCATCCAATATGTAATTCGGGATAATTTTCTCTAACCCATTTAGCTAATTTATTTATTTCTTTTGGATCAGAATCTCCTCCCATAAATCCTATTAATGTAATTCCTTTATTAGATTCAATTAATCCTTGGAGTCGTTCCAATGATAGCACTTCTCCAATATCTTTTGACAAATAAGGTGAGTGGCAACCATCGCAGAAACAATTGCAGTTACTGATGTTAATACATAGAGAAACTTCATTAGGAAATTCTGCAAAAGTAACAGCTGTATCAACATATTTAAGCATAGAGCTCTTTAATTTTATTCTCAATCATATCGGCAGTTAAAACTCCAGAAGTTCTTCCTACCTCTATATTATCTTTTATAAATACAAGAGTTGGAAGATTTCTAATATTATATTTAAGAGTAGTTTCTTCCTCTGTCTCTATATCTACTGTAGTTAAAGTAATATCAGTATGATTTTCTAATACTCTTTTTAAAATAGGTGCTAAAGCTTTACATTGTCCACACCACTCTGCTTCAAATTTTAATATTCTTTTCATTGTGCTAATTCTATATTAATTTCTAATTCATTCTTTCTACTTCTAGTACTACCTTCTAGTTGTCTAGCAGCACTCCAGTTAGAAATCTTTGTAAGATAGCCGATAATTCTATCCCATAGACTTACATGAGTACTACCACATTTAGGACATTTACTAAACGGTTGTTTTGCTATAAAATGACACTCTTCACATTCACAATTAGGAATATTAAAAGTAGCATATTTACAACCTACTTTAGCCATAAATTTAAGTAAATACTCATATTGTTTCTGACTCAAATGTTCAGATAAATTAAGATGACAAGCAGAACCTCCATCTAATTCATCAGCAGCGAATTCAGAACTATGAAGTATAATTTTATCAAGTATACTTATATGTGTATCATTAGGTTTAAATATATAACTAGCATACAGATTAGTATCTGTAGGAATCCAATAGCCATCAGCTTTATCTCTATTATAAAGTTTTACTGAAGCACTTTCTGCGGGTACTTGTTCAGTATTAAATTGAGCTGTTTTAGTTTTATGTTTCTTATTCTGTTCTTTTATAGTACTGAATATTAATCTACAGAATGTCTTATAATAAATATTATTATTACATTCCATTCCTAAGTATTCAGCAGCCTGATTTAAGCCATTAATTCCAATAGTTAAATACTGTTTATCAAGATTAATAAAACCAGCATCATAAGCAGCATATAAATGATGATCTTTGCACCAATGCATTAAGTCGTTATAAGCATACTGATACAAATAAACTCTTTCAAGAATATTTTCTATATATTTCTTAATTCCTTCTTGGAAGTCTTTATGTGTAATCCAATCTACTGGGAAACAACATTTATTGGTATCAACATCAATATGGTCTTTATAATCAGACCAAGTATGCTGCCAATCTTGAATAATTCTATTTAAATCAAGAGTAATAACATTTTTACTACCAGTCATTATACCTATTTGACCATTAGTAGTATTAAATGTATTTTCTTGTACGGCATTTTGAAGACGACAATTATGAGTAATTAATCCACTTGGTAATGTAAAATATGGTTCAGAAGCATTTTTACATTCTATACAATATACTCTATCATTGTAATCATATGGTTCGATAGATTTTATTTTAAAGTATATTCCATTATTATATTTTATCCAACTATGTTCCTCGTCTTTATTAGCTCTATGATTTGCATCTTCATACCATCTTACACAATATAATGGGTAATTTCTTTTATAATGTTCCCCGCGTATTATAACTTCTTCATCTGTTCTATCTGATATATTAATAATGCTTTGCATTCCTAAAGAAGTTATTAAGGCTTCCATATTTTCTGCTAATTCAGGAGAAGTCGTGTAGCATCTGTTAGAATTTCCCCCATCAGTATCATACCATCCTTGTAGTATACCTTCTCTAAATTTTACAGATTGAAGAAGACAATTCATGTTTAATTTCTTATTATAAGCATAAGTTCCTCTATACCAATTAGTCCATTTTTGAATAAAAGCAACTAAATTTTTATTAGATACTCTTAATGGATAAACATTATTTACTACTTCTTTTAAAACCACGTTAGGTTCATATCCCATTTGTTTTAATGCGAGATTCCAATAAAATTTAGAACGTTTATATTTTTGTTCATTTTGGGATAAATTAATATCATAGATAACTCCATTTATTTCAGAACTAAAAGAGCCATCACCTAAAAATGATCCAATTACATAACCTTGGGCGTAAGTTAAATGTTCATTATTATCTGGAATAGCACTTAACTTAGAAGTATTGAATAATAAGTAATCATTAATAGTTAACTGTTCTGTTGGTTTTTCTCCTTGTAAAGTTACATTTATATGATTATCAGTCATAATAAACTCTTTATTATTATAAGTGGTAACTTTATACATAGGACGATTAGGTAAATCTATAACTTTGCCAGCTACCCAAGAGCCATTGTGAAATACTTTAAAATTCTCTTTCATATTTTTATATGGAAGATTTTTAAATTCTTCAAAGGTAGTTAGATGTACTCCAGAAGTGCTAGATTTCCATAAAAACTTAGTATCTTTAGAAAAGCAACATGAACTTAAACTATCTACACTACGAGACAGATAAGTAAAGAAAGAATTTCCTTGAGCATATTCACTGCATATAAAATGGAAAGTATCTAAATCTTTAAAATTCCCTTCCTTATCTGTTAAGCAGGCATAACTACATACAGGAAATGTTAAAATACATTTTAATCTTTCTTGATTTAACCAATGTAAATAACGTCTTTGTAACCAATTAGTAGAATTCCATTCTGGCTTTGTTCCATCTGGAAATACAAATTCTCCAAACATACCTTCAAAGAAATATTTATCAAAGAATGAAAAATTTGTAAATGGAGACTGCATTCCTCTAGATCCTGCTATTTGATTAATTGAATAAGTTACCTGTTGGAAATATTGATCAATTTGACTGCCAATAGTTTTCTGTTTTATACAATAATCTGTAGTTATTTTTACACTTGGTTTGAGATAATAATTATTTCCCCATTCTTTTCTACAGAAATAATCCATATACATCAGAAACTCAGGAGTAGCTACTGCTCCTTTAATTTCAGAGGCTAATGCAAAGTTTAAATTTACATAAATACCACAGAATGAATCAAGGTTCTTTGGAACAGCTGATTTACCTCCTAATTTCTCTAATCCAAACAACAAGAAAGGATACATAGAAGTTGCCATACAATATGGTTCCCCTACTTGAGAAGATGAGTCATGAGGATACAAAATAGTTTTAAAGTCATTCCTCATAACTTTTATATTAAAGTTAGGGTCTCTCTTCTTTACAAAACTTTCCCACCATTCTGTATTAGTAAGTTTATTATCGACTTTATGTATTTCAGCGTTTAATACTCCAATACCTTTAGTTCCAACATTACTATTATCATCAATAGTAGCATTAGCAGTATTATCAGACTTTACAAAATTATGAATAAATTTAATATCCCTAGTAGCATGATTTCTAATATCTTCACGTTCTTTACGATATAGAATATATTTTTTAGCTACGTCATGATACCCTAAATCCATTAGGAGTTCCTCAATTTGGTCTTGAATATCCTCAATAGATTGATCTTCAGTCTCTACTACAGAATTAGTTATCTCAGTAACTGCTCTGTAAATATCTTCGTCCATTGTTTTACTAGAATTTTGGGTAATTCCAAAAGCCTTTAGTACAGCATCTCTAATTTTGTTTCTGTTAAACTCTTCTTTAATTCCGTCTCTCTTTATTACCATAAATAACATTTATAAATTAACATTTTAAATCATCTACGAAATAAGCACTATAATACTAGTACTGAACTAATAATATAGTGCTTATATAGTTATTTCAAAATATTATTTACAAAGTTAAAATGCTGTTTACTAGTAAAGTTTTCTCAACCTGATTCATAATATCCTTTTTCATAGAATCAGTTATAATTTGAGTGAATGCATTATATACAGTAAACATATTTGCGTTATCATCTGATATAAGATATGGACTATCTTTTTTATCAAATAATAATTTATAAGCATCAATAGGAGTTGATGTGGCTAATTTTACTTTACCAAAACCATTATCAATAGATTCTGACATACAGTTACGAACCCATCTACCTAAATGCTCATTTACAAAACTTTTATTAGTATAGTCAAAATCTGTATCTGCAAAACGTCTGAGAGTAACTCCTATCTCTGTAGTTTGCTCTACAAGTCTTGTAATTGGCTTAAAGTCAATAGGAGTCTCTGGTTCTATTTCATTAACTACTAAACTATCTGGATTAAATACACAAAGATTCGTACATGCAGAATTCAGAGCACCTGAATACATTTTTACAACAGCTTTTCTAGTGTCTAGACCATATACCATACCAATTACCTGCTGATGATTAGCATATTGATATTCATTTGGTAATACTGCTTCCAACCATACTCTATTAAAAGTTAAATCAGCAGTATCTATATCACCATTTTTATTATAAGTGATTTGATCAGGTAATTTTACATGTACTCTAATATCAGAAGTTAATTTTTGAACTCTTTCCAGAAAAGGCTCAATATATCCTCTAGTAGGAAGATAATCTTTACCTTTAATACTAGTAGCTTTTCCTTTTAATACTTCTTCTAAAGTAAATTCAGTTGGCATTCTCTCCATTGTATGTGAAAAACATTATGTTATCAATAATTTCTTTATCTAATAATTTTTGTACTAAATTATGAGGAGTATCTTCCGCATAATTAACTTTATTTATATCTACACTAGTAATATATATCCACTTACTCCCGTTGTATAATATTTGCCCACAGGGATATGAATTTTTATAGCAGATAAGTAGTGTCTTGTTATCTTTAGTAATTTCATTAGTTACCATCTTAATGTAGTGAGAAACTCTTCATCAGATACTTCTTCAAAGTCTCCGTCTCCGTAAATAACATCTGAGATATTATATTCTACTATTTTAAACTCTGGTTTGCCATGACTATGCCAATATTCTGTAACATGTTTTGCATTACAATTAGGACTAGGACCTAACGCAATACTACAAGAAAATTTATTAGTTTCATAGCAATGTCCTTTATAAAAGTTTTGACATTTCTTTATATAGTCAATAATAGTATTAACTTCTTCTGGGCAAGTAATAACTTCTTTTAGTGGGATAACTTTTTTATAATCTCTATAAGCAGGTTTATCAGGAGTAGCTTCTTTATAATCATCTTCTATACCTCCTTCTAAGAGTTGCTTAATTAATATTTCAAAAGTATCATCCCAAGTATCCTTAATACCATATGCATACATATAAGTGTCTCTTATATAATTAAAATTATCTTGAGATAAATAATGTCTAGCATATAAAGGATCTTTTTCACTATCTTTAAATCCATTCTTAATAAGCTCATCCAAATTTATAGAAGGCTGAGCCCATCTATACATTTCTACAAAACACTTATGTAAAGCTTCCTGTAAAATGTCTTCTCTGCTAATCATCGTTGTTAGTATAAAATTCTAATAATCTAAAATTATCTGCTATATGTTTAGTATCTATTAAGTCATTGACTAATTCTAATAATGTACCTTTACATGTATCAAATTGACCATTATCTATATTGTCACAAAAATACCACAGATCGGTATCTGAACAATATGAAATGCTTCCTACAGCCATACCTTCTTTATAAGCGATAATTATACCTTTATAATTATTAGTAATAGCTGCTAAATCTATAGTAGTATCACTACTTTTAGGAATAGTAATATATTTCATTGTTTAAAGTCAATTAATTTAAAACTATCGGCGTAATTATTTGACATTATAGCTTTTAGTAATGCTAGTAAATTTTCATTACATTTAAAACTACAATCTATGGTAATATCATCGAAATATTCCCATGTAATATCTTCATTGTTATAGCCAATAAATCCTATTGGTTTATTACCTTTGTATGCTAAGATAATACCTTCAGTATTTGTATCTATAGCAGAGATGTCTATAGATTTATCAGATGTTTCTGGAAGTCTTATGTCCTTCATTAATTATTTCCTTTAATAGTTCCCATCAAAATATCTTTATCTTTTACAATAGTATAATTAATACTCCATTTAGTATGTCCAAAATTAGCTGTAATATAATTACTACTACCATACATACTACCTACTGATATATAATCAAACTGCTTACCAGTAGTATAAGCATAATTATGTAAATCACCTTTTACTATATAAATATGAGGACTACATATACCTTTTTCTGCTATATAATTAGCAAAGAATAATTCAGTCTGAGGATTTAAAGTAAGAGGAAATTGTCTAGTCTGAGAATTATTATCTTTACCATGAGCATATAGGAATTGATGATCTCCAATGATGAAATTATCAATAGGATAGTTACTAATATAACTTTTAACATTATATTTAGTTAAATATGCAGCTAAAAGTTTCTGATTTAACCATTCAAAATCACCACCATGATTAGATTCTCCTATAGAGAGATAATTAAAATCTTTACTTTTTACTTTTACTGTAAGAGTAGCAAAGAACTCCATCATACACTCTATAAATGCTTCACTAATTTCTTTATTATCAAGAATCTCAGGAAGCTCATGACCCCCTCTAGTAGTTTCTTTATTGAACCCATCAATAGAATCTCCAAGATTAACTACATATACAGAATGATATTCTTGTCCCACAAAAGATTCCACAATTCTAGATAATCTAGATTTAATTTCTGGAACATCATAAGAAGGTAACTGTACAAAACTACTATATTTAGCATTATAAGCTCCGATATGTAAATCAGATAACCATATAATTAAATCAGGATATTTTGCTTCTTTATTATTAATGTTTACTGGAAGCTCTTTATAATCCTTTACTGTATTTTTAATAGTATCTTCTATAAGTTCCTTATTTAAAGACTTAGAGGTTTCCTTAGTTAACTTAGTAACTAAAGCTCTTAAATCCTTTACCTCATCTTTCTCTATTCTTTTTAAGAAATCATTCTCTTTTTCCCTAAGATGCCTTTCTTTTAATTCATCCTCAGTATATTCTTCATACATATGAGGAGCAAATGGAGAGGATGCTTTAGTAATATTAAAAGCTCGTAAAATTCTTTTAAAGTCAATAAGAGAATAATCTGGGAAATATCTGCTGACAATCTGCTGGGTTAAACCAGAACCGTAATAAGTATACATTCTATATACACTATTCATTTCGTTTCTAGTAAAGACTCCTGTGATTGCGGGCTTATTTCTTTTGAAAATCTCAAACTTATATCCAGTAATTTTACCAGTATCCTCGTCTCTTATTTCCCAAGTATTAGAAGCATCATCTGTATCTTTCTTTACTTCTTTTTTCTTAGTATTCTTTAGTTTATCATATAATTCCAATATCTTCTTATCATCTTCATCTTTATTTTCTTTCTTTTTAAGATTTCTCATTGTCATATATACAGTATTTATATTTTTTCCTGATATAGTACACTGAGCTTTTAAAGAACGATTATTATTAATTGCATCATTAAAGAGCTTAATATAAGAAGATTTTGTTGCTTGTTTCATACTTTTTTAAAAATTAGATAGCTGTTACGCCTTTATAAATAAAAGTATCTAGTAAAATAAAAGGTATCTAAATTAAAAAAGGCAGATACTCTCACGAGCACCTGCCTTACTTTAAAAATTATGAATAAAATTAAAATTCCAAACCAAAGAACATATAGCGACCATTCTTAGTACTCTTAGATGGAGTATAAGTTACAGTAGCTACTACTGGGTCAGAGCCAATAGACTCCTTACCCTGAACGATATCGATCTGACCCTTAAAGCCCTTCTTAATAAGTTCCTTAGCCATTTCCTTAGCTGCGGTCTTAGTAGGACGAATAACCTTTGTATCTGGTTCAACATGACCAGTATCGTTACCATCCTTATCAAGAATTGCTTCACCAGCCTTTTCGTTCTTTACACGCTCAGACTTCAAAGTCTTCAATACTTCCTTTGTATCGTGGTCTACCAAATCAAACTTCTTCTGAGTATCACGCTTACCCTCAGTCTTAATATCAACAACCTTCCAAGGACGCTCACGTGTACTTACAACAGCACTAGAAAGAGTTACAATGAAACCACTACCAGGAGCATTCTTAGTCTTTTTCTTCAAATACTCCAGCTTAAATTCCTTCTCATCATTAGAAGTTACTTTAGCATTCTTCTCATGGAACTTCTTCCATGCCTGTGTTGCATCACCATTAATATGAAAATTCTCTTTCTCTACCTGTGCTACTGCTGCTTCCTTTGTTTCTGCACTTACTTCAAAACTCTTAAAATTAAAAATTTCACTCATTTTCAAAAATATATTAACATTAATTCTTATTATCAAATCATCTGCGATGTTTTTTCTTTATCTTTGTGATGCTAATATAATCTATATTTTTTGCCTCCAAAAAGAAAATTATAAAAAAATTAATTTTTTTAGAATGGAAGAAATTTTCCCATTAATTCTCTTATTTTTGTTGGCATATCTTTTGGTTGCACGCCAAATGTTGGAAAATCGGTACATCCATATGAAAAATCCTCAGTGATGATAGCGATAGCTTGTATTGTATCTTCATCAAGACCTGTTTTTTCTGCTAATTTAGCAGTTACTTCATAATAAGTAACTCCAGGTTTTTTCTTCTTCATAGAATTTACCATATATCCAAGTAATGATATAAGTGCAAATTTTAAATTTATACTTTCCCCTAAAGACCCTAAACTAAAGTATTTACGATATAAATCGGAAAGTTTAGTATAATCAGGTCTCTTGAGTAATTCCGAATCCCTCATAACCATGCATACAATAGAATGCTACTAATTTAAGAAGGTGAGTAAACTCTTTAAATCCTTTATTAAAAAGTTCTCTAGTCATAGGAACTACTTTAGTATTAAAATTTGGAATAGTTTCTACTACTAAGAAATTACTTCTAATTTTAGGATTCTCAATGTTATAATTCTTCTTAGCAGCCATAGTTAATAACCAACTATATAAAGCCATCTCTCTATAATAGTGATATTTAATAAGAGCTCCTTTAGCAAAGTTATTTATTAAATCTCCTGTGGTTTTTAAATCATTTACAGTGATTATTCCTTCTTCTTTATCTATACTATAATTATCAAGTTTAGACTTAATTTTTAATATAAAAGGTTTATGCTCTGGAGCCTCTACTAAAACATCTATAAGGAAAGCTATCTCATTACCAATAATTGGTTGTTCTAGTAATCCTTCAGGGTTTAGTAAAGATTGAATTTGTGTATCACTATCTAGAGACTCTAGACAGACTTTCAGTTTAGCATGATTTTTAGGATCTGTAAATATTGGTGTTCTAGCATCATTATTTTCTTTTTCAAAAGCTTTTCTATCACACCAGTATTGAGCACAGTCTGCTAACACTTTTTCTATTTTTTTATCTGACATTTTATCTTTATAATAATCACATTTATCAGATGCTTCTAATATAATATCATTAGTAACATTGATACCTTGTGTTTTCTTATAAATATAGTCTGCCATTGACCCCATTTTAGCAGTAGGTCTGCTAACATCTGTTAGAAAGAAGTCATCAGGTTGTAAAACTAAAGTATGTAACCAACTACCAAATTCCAAACTAGTTGTATTTAACTTAGTCTTACCCCAATTATCAAAGAACTCTGTTGGAGAACCATCTTGATCTGGATTTATCTTAGATAATCTAGAGTTTGAGATATAATTATTATACTTTTCTGAGAAATAAGTATTATCATCAATATCTTCAACTCTTAAAGTCTCTATCAGAGGTTTAATAGAAATTTGACTTAATTTCACGTAAGTAATTGTTAAAGTCTTCCGACTCTTTTATACATTCATACCCATATTCTATCTCTTCTTTATCTAAACTATAAATCTTACCATAAGGACCCCATTTTTCATTAGATTCAGAAGCTATTAATAAGCAAGGCAATCCTGCTAGATTCATCTGAATAAAATTACTAATAGAATCATCAATGAAAATATCAACTCTACCTTTTATATACCGAGCTTTATTAGCACGCTGGCACAAGACTTGATAAACAGGTTTACTAGGATAACCATTATTCTTTAGCCATGTTTTACTATAGTCTTTATTGCATACTCTTTTAGTACAATATAATTCAGGTATAAAGTTTATTTTATTTTTTACTGGAAGATTTATCCACCATTCTCTGTCTTTTATTAAAACTTGTTGTACATTTTTTGTTATTTCTCCATCAGACTTAGGATATCCAAATCTTTTTAAATATGGATTCATAAACTCATTTAATGTATCATCTAAATCTAAACCAATTCTTAATTTCATAGATTAAATAATTCCTCAATATCTCTTATATATGTTACCCCAATACCTTTCTTAGCCAATTCAGCTCTGATATTTATCCAGCTATCATTGTTATCAAGAATAGCATATGTATCATCGTCTAAATTTAAGTACTTATCAACTTCTTCTTTAGCCTTTTCAACAGCTTCCTCATATGAAGATGCAGTTAACTTATGAAGTTTATTTTTATTACTCTGACAAATTGCAAAAATATAATTATTCATTTGGTATTGTTATATATAATTATCATTATAATAATAAATAATATCATTATGGTAATTGGGAGTGATAAAAATATTACCACTGCTAATGTTATCCAACTCCATAACAATATTCCAAAAATCTTAAGTAAAATTAATATTGTACTTATTATAAAATCTATTACTCCTAAGGCTAATAGTTCTCTCATATTAAATTATTACTTTTAGAATAACATTCTAATAAAGTATAAAAGAAATCTATAGGAATCATTGCTATTGCTCCTGGACTAACACTACCTTCTGTTGGAGCCTTCTTCCAGCATAGCACAAATGACTTGTCCTTATAAGGGCAAGAATTTTCTATCTTAAAATATGCTGGAGTATTAGCAGTATGTTTTGCTTGAATATTTATAGGTAATTTTCCAGACCTATCAATTATATCAACTTTATTATTATCTGTAAACTTACTCTCTCCTCTAGCACTTACACACTCAGTATACCCCATATCTCTAAGATGATGAATTATATCTGCTTCCCATGCACTTCCTTTATTTCTAGATTTTTTAGCTTGATAACTCTTCTTAGTATGGCTATCTATCCATTCATATAAAGTGCCATCAGCCATTTTTCCAGATTTATTACATCTAATTTTAAGAGCTGCTTGACTTATTTTAGTTTTCTCAGAGCATTCCTCTATAGATGTATAATCGTGCACATCGCCGTTTTTATATGTTATTCTAATAGCAGTATTCAGATTCTAATTACTTTTTGACATAGTTACTTAATTTTTTTATATAATACTTTATAAATTTTAAAGTATTCTGTCGACCATATTTTTTATAAAAATCACTTATATCTTTTACTTTGAATTTATGAGGTATAAAGAAATAAAGTAATTCTGGATGATTTCTTCTTATCTTAGCCATATTAAACATTCCAGGTCTATCATTATCATAAAAAGTTACTATATAAGTAAATCTTTCTTTTAGATCATTTAACATGTTTTCAGATAACCATTGTGTTTCACTATTTGGAGCACAGGCTGTTACACCTAAACCTCTTAAACACATAGTATCCTTCATACTTTTAGTTATAACTAATAAAGTACCTTTTTTAGGTAACTGACTATAACCTTGAACCTTTTTAGAGGGCCAATTTGTTAGAAATCTATATTCCTTACGTTTAGGATAATAAATTCTCCACAATTCTTTACCTTGCATTGTTCCTCCATAATATCCGAAGATAAAGTTATCTTTAGTCTTTATAGTTTGAATATTACCATTTAAAAATACAGTACGACAAGAATATACTTTATATTTATTTAGTAATTCTAAAGAAACTCCTTGTTTACCCCACCATTTTAATTCATCTTCTGAGAAATCTTTTATTTCTACTCGTATATCTGCTGGCTCATTTGTTTTAACAAAAGAAGTGCTTGATTGTATTACAGAATGATAATTATTTTGTCCTTTTAATAAGCCAAAATCTTTAGCTATAATGTCTAATGCTTGATGGTATTTACAAGCATATTTAGTCATAACTACTGATATAAAGTTTCCATAAAAGCTCCCATTAAAATCATGGAATATAAGTTCTCCTTTAGAGTTACGAAAAAAGGAAGCCGTAGGATTTTTATCTTTACGTAAAGGATTACAAATTAATTTTTTTGAAACTTTTACGCCAAGATAATACTCCATATAGGCTTCCTCTGTGTTATATTTAAGTAAGTAGTCCTTAGTAATATCTGGTTTATAAGAAAAATCTAATTCCATAAAAACTACTTACTTTATAATTACTACATATCTGCCAGCATAGCATCGAAGTCTTCATCTTGAGCCTCCTTGCCTTCAGTAGAGTCAATAGATTTAGCCTCTTCTGAATCAGCTGCTGGCACAGGAGCAGTAGGCTTACGCTTCTCCATATCCTCTTTCTGCTTAATCTCATAACTAGAGAATGACAATTTATCTTCCTCTAAGCTAGCAAAATTATCACGGATATAGAACTGTCCATCACTATTAATAGCTCCAATATCAGGAATCTTAGCAAATACATTACCAGTTTCCTTTGAAATTCCCTTTTCATCCTTTTTCTTTTCCTTACGACCGCTAAGCTTTAAATAAAAGTTTTTATTCATACAATGCTTAGTCAATACTGCCTGGAAAAGCTGCATGAATTGGTCAGTACTCTTACAAGCAGGAGCTTTAGTTATAAACAATTCTTTAGCTTTATCACCACCTACTACTGTTATAATATGCAGCATAAAACCCTTAAGCTGTTCAAATGCTGAAGGAAGTACATATGGGAATTCTACACCCTTAGAATCCTTTCTCTTACCCTCATATCTTTTAGCAGAACTTTCATTAGGATAAAACAATGATTCTTGATAAGTTCCTTGCTCTCCTTCAAAATGAAGTACCAGAGATTTCCAAGTTGTATTAGGGTCTTGCTTACCTTGACCCTCCTTAACTTCTATACTTTTTAACTGAACGAGATAAATTCCATAAGGACGAAGACCTTTCTTACTTGTAGGATTAATATCACCAAGACCACCAAAATTCAAATTCATATTGCTATATTATTAAAGATTATCGAAATTAAAATCATTATCTGAGATTTCTGTATCATCTGCGTTGCCGTCAATAAGACTAGCCATTTCGTCATCTAATTCATCTTCTGATGCAATATCCTCTGCTTCAGGAACTACATCTTCTTTAATCTCAGGCTCTCGATTACCTGTTAATATAAACAATCCATCAATTTTAGGATGTGGAGTGAAAGTAAACTCATTACCATGCTCAGCAAGGTTCTGGTTATTCTTTCCTCTATATGAAACTGCATTCTTCTGAGTTAATTTATTACCTGACTGCGTACCAAATGTTTCAGCAGCTCCGATAACTAAGCACTCCTTCTTATTAAGCTTCTGCTGTTTAATGTCTACCTTATCTCCTGGTTCTACACCAAGAGCCTCAACAGCAGCCTTATTAAGAATATACTTATTCTCCTCAAGAATTAATAGTGGATTAAGATTTGTATCATCTACTTCTGAATCTTTCTTTTTAGAAGAAGACTTACGAGTAGACGGCTTCTTTACAGAATCATCCTTCAACTCACGTGTATCAGTTAAAATTTCACCAGTTTCTTCATTAAGCCACTCGGACTTAATTGTCATTTTAATTAGCTTCATTTAAAATATTGTCATCATTATTGGTTTCATTATGGTCATCTGCGATTTCTTCTTCTTCCTCACCATATTCAAAGTTATGGATAGTATCTAAAACCTTCTGCATATTAGGTTCAATCAGTTTATCTTTAAAACATCCATCAACACTACGACAAGTATCGTTACCATTGGTTTTAGTTCTAAAGAAATAACTAATATTGCCCTCATTATCAACCTGGCGTTCAGTATATAAAATATAAGAAAATAAACCATCAATATTTACGGTTCTATCCAACATTTTACCACTAGAATATAACTGCCAATGTTCATCGAGATCAGTACCAGCATTAATAATATGACTAATAAATACTACATTAAGATCTTCACGCAGTTCACTAGCTTCCATGATTAAATCATAATAATTTTTAGCAAACACAACGTGCTTATCCCAACCTTTTTCAAGGGCAGAATCCATTATATTATTTGAAAGACAATAGTTAGCATCATCTACGACTACTGTCTTAATATCAGAACGTAATTTATCAATAATCTTTAACCACTTACCAATAGTAGTATAATCATTAGACACAAGCCAATTTCCAACTGGCTTCTTATTTACAACTTCAGCTTTCTTGTACTTACGTCTAAATCCAGGAATTTGAAGTTGCTTGTTAGTACAACTAATGATAAATGTTGATTTATAATCTAAATAACGCAAAGAAGTGCTTTTTCCGGTACCACTCAAACCTGCTAAACCAATAATCATAAACTATAGTCTAATTTATTTTTCACTTTTTCATCTTTATCTTCATTCTTTATTGTATTATCTGTTGAACTGTTATTTGTAGCTCGATATCTAGAATAATCAAAGATTTCTTCTGGCTTAGGCATTTCCATCCACTTATTTACTGCTCCGTCAAAGAAACAGCAATCAGCTACTTGGTTTTCTCCATATCTTGACTTTAGTACAAGAATACTTCGAAACCTATAACCCATTTCTTTAACTTGGTAACCTCTATAAGTTGTTCTTTTATCAACTTGAGGATTATATACAGCTAAAATAATTTCAGAATTCTCTGAAACAGTGGATGTTTCCTTAATATCCTCCACCATTGGCTCCATGAAAGCTTCATTCTTTTTTCTTTCCATGTTAGCCACTGCTCTATTGGATTGCATAACAATAATTGGAGATAATCCTGTTTTATTTCTAATGATAACTAATTTATTAGTATAATCATCAATTTCTCCTTTTCTGTTCCTTCCATTGGATGGTTGAATCAATCCAACATGGTCAGTTACTGAAAGTATTACTTTTTCAGGGTCTTTCGGAATATACTTATTCTCTGTAAATTCTCCTTCTTTTTTAAGCTCTTCCATTGTAACTTTTATGAGCCTATCAGAATTAAAAGAGCCTTCGTATATAGTTAGTACTTTATATACTTTTTCTAGCCAATCATATCCTAGTTGTACATACTCATATAAATCGTCAGGTAAAATATAATCTTTACCTATAGATAACATTTGTTTAGCAGTTACAACAATATGATAGGTATCATATAAATAGGTACTTAATAATTTAGCTATAATAAAGTCTTCTTTCATTTCAAGAGCAAAGAAAATAATTTTTAATTTATTATCTTCTAAATGTTCTTTTAAAGGAGCATATATGTAAGAATATAATACACATGAACTTTTACCTTGTCCTGAACTCGCAAATAAAAGAGTCATGGTACTTTTAGTAATACCTCCTATTAATTCTTCCAATTTAGGAAGACCCATACTAAATCCTTGATTAAATCCTTGTCTACCAAGCTCTATCGAACGTTTAAAACTTTCTAAACTCACAGAGTGGTGATTGAATTATAATTCATACCTGAATCTCCATTCTTTAAAGCTTCAAGGTCTTCCCATTTTTCATCTACAATAAATGTAGCTAAGCTATAATTAATAATACCATTATCAGTATTAGCTTCCCAATCTAGTAAATCAATAATCTTTTTATGAAGTTCTTCATTCCAATGGATTTTCTTTCCATAAGTTCTATAAGCATCTTCAAGACTATTAAACTTTTTAGAAACACCTAGCATACTAGTTAAGCATCCATTAATATTTCTAAATCTAGGATAATGTTCTCTAAGTTCTTTTCCCATTTCAAAGGAACTCTTAGCTAAACATTTTAGGAAGTTTTTATTAAATGGTATCTCTTCAGGAACTAATTTCATTCCTGGAATAATTTTATAACTTTTAAGGATAAGACCTTTATCTTGTAAAGATTTAAGTATATCTATAAAACTTCCTACATACTTTTTATCAATAGCCAAATACCTACGAAGATAATCTTCTGAATAATCTTCTATATAAGCATTAATAGCTTTAATAACAAATAATTCAGTAGGAGTAATATTATATTTTTCTAAAATTGTTATTTCTTCATCAATGTTTAAATCAAACATACAGTAATTCGGATAATTAAAAGTCTTCCATACTGTAATTAAGTTAATCTCTTCTCAGAGCGATATTAATACATAGATTCAGAATCTAAAATCAAATTTAGGAACTATCTTTTCACCTGGGGTAAAGTCTTTACCTTGTAATACTTTATCCAATTCTGATTCGTCTATAGTTATAAAAGAATCTCCCTTATGAGAATCATAAAACCACTTGGTCTCTTGAGTCCTATTTAATACTATATTGAATATCTCTGCTGTCTTACCTTTCTCAAAGCGGATTGATCTTCCTCTCCGTTGACAAGCTCTAGTAGTTGAACTATCTAATCCAAATATAATAGCTACAGAAAGACCTTTTACATCAAGTCCTTCATCAGCTTTTTTTACTGTAGATAATAAAGTTATCTTTCCAGAGTTAAAATCTTCAATAGCTGTAGCACTTCTTTTCTTAGAAGTTCTACTAGAATATACAGTAGCATTAGGAATTTTTTCTGCCATTTTAATATTATTAGCAAAAGTTATTATTTTTTTATCCTTTCTAGCTTCTATAATTTTTTTTACTATTTCAATTTTCTTTGGATGATTATTTATGAAAGCTTTTTTCTCATGCATAGTAGACCAAAATCTGATAGCATGATAATTTATACTTTGTAATACTTCAGACTTTTTATTAGGATCACTACACATAGAATCTCTTAGGAGTAGTTTATTTCGCCAACCCATAGGACCGGCTAATTTATTAACTAACTCCCAAGAGAATCCGAAGAATTCAAAATGAGAAATGAATTCTTTATTTATTTTTTCATATTCTTCTAAATCATCAACATTTACTAAGACTAGATATTCTTTATATGGGCTAACCCAACCATTTGCAAGACAAGTATTAATATCAATAGTATCAATTACTGGGCAGTATTTTGCTAATATTTTATCCCTACCATCAAGACGCTCGAAAGTAGCTGTAAGACCTAAGATAAATTGGTATTTTACTACTTCAAATAATCTTACAAAAGTCTCAGCTGCATATCTATGCGCTTCATCCAGTACTAAAAGATCATATTTAGCAGGATGTTTTATTACAGTGTTTATTATTTGTACGTCACAACTTAATCCTAGCCCATTAGAATCTATATGACCATACCATTGTTTTTGTAAAGTTTCTGTTGGTACAATTATTAGTACTCGGTATTGTGGAAAGTGTTTTAGCACTGTTTTAATACAGTTTAGTCCTATTCTGCTCTTACCAAAGCCAGTAGATGCGACTATTGTCCCCACACAACGATTTTTTATCCATTTTCTACGACACTCTTCTTGTCGTTCATCTCTAGTGATTTTATGAAATAGTTCTCCTTCAATCAGAGAGTTTGTAGCCATTGTAATCAGCTACTGCTTTGATTTGTTTAATACGCTTCTCCCACTCTGAAGCTTGCCATCTAACCTTATTTTCGAGATGCAATAAAACTTTATCTCTTAAGGTTTCCAATTGTACTTTAGTCAGATCATTATAACGCTTATCATATTTATCCTTACGGAAGGTAAGCATTGCGCTAAACTCTTTTAGAGTTAAGCCTTTTCTATCATCAATTTTTAAAACAAGACCTTTTCTGTCTTCAGGATTCTTAGGGTCTCTCAATTTAATATTTAGAAGTTTAGCAACTTGCTTAATTCTATCTACTAAACGACCATTCTCGTCTTTCTTATTTAATTCTAATAACTCAGAACGTGTAAACCACAATCCAAGCTCAGTAATAAATGTAAGAGTAATGTGTTTACGGACACATTTACCTAAAGCAGATAAACAAGCTTCTCTAACGATATACAATGGTAATGAAGCAAACATGGTAAATGAATCTTCATCACTATTCATAATATCATTAAGAGTCCACTCTTTAAAGAGAGTCTCTGCAATAGCACTAACATTTGTCTCGCCCTCACCACTTTCTGCATTCTCTTTAGCAAACTGTTCTGCCTGAGCAGTAATCTGCTGATTAAGCATATTAAAGAAACTAGTTCTTACAATACCTTGTCTAGTACTACCTTCACCTGGGTACAATAGCCAAATTAAGAACAACTCAGCATTACAGCGAGTTCTTTGATCTTCAATCTGTTCCAACAAAACTCGTCGTCCAGGATTTTCATAGTTGTCACTATAAAGCATTGATTCACAATGTTTATATGCTTTACGTAATTCTTCTTCAGTCATATCTACCATTTTCATGGAAGACTGAATGCGTTCACCATCTACAATTTTTCTAGAACCTTTCCAGAGAAATGTTTCTACATCATTATTCTTAGCTTCAAAAGCTTGATTGAGTTTATCACCTAAAACTGTTGTCATAAATCTTAAAGATTATTTATTGTATTATTATATCATCTACGTTTTTAGGTCTCTGAGGGACAAACTTAATAAACCAGACATTATTATATCTGTATTTCTGTTGTGTGTCTCCATCGTACCATTCATCTATCCCTGCTATTACAGGCTTCACTTCGAGATAACCAATATCCCCATAATTTATAGTAGCAGCGCTCCAATTAGGAGGTTGAGTACACATAAGGTATTTAGTCTTTTCTCTAAGCTTATCCTCATTATCTAACAATTCGAATACATATATCACATAGCCTAAGCTATCATTAAATTTCTCAAGTAATTTACTATAAACAACCATTAATTGATAAATAAATTTCCGCAATAATATGGTAATCCTTTTTCAAGGCGTAAATATTATTTATCAATTTTTAGTAATTTTAGTTATCTAGGATTATAATTTCTGCATCCATACTTAGCAAAATTACATTTAAGCATGTCCATATTTACTAAGCATTTATATCTTTTACAATTCTTACAATCTCTATCTGGAAATTTAAATTTCTTACCGTCAGTATCCTTTATGTAAGTATCTAATGTATTAGAGCACATATTATAGATAATATACTTATACCTCCAAATAAATAATTCAATTTTGATAATTTTTTATTTTGCATATACAATTCATTATTTTTATCAGATTGAATCTTTATTTGATAATTTTTATATGTTAGCGTACTATCCAGCGTATTTACTAAAGATTTGTAGTTATTTATTTGAATTTTTTGTAAACTATCATTTACTAGTAAATATTTATGCTCATTAAAAATAAGATTAGTTATTTTTAATTGATACGGTGTCAATAAGAAGTTTTCTCCCGACTTCTTGAATGTAGTTTGTGAAAAACTGCATGTCGCTATCAGGAGACTGCTTAATAATATTGTCCTTCTCTTTAACATAGATAGTTTTATTATAGTAGATAGCAGTATCACACTTATTGATATCAACTTTAATAGAATTTTTCTTACTATTTAATGAGTCTATTTTTCTTTCTAAGGTATCTGTAGGCATTACAGTAGAAGATTTAAACCCTTTATATAAAAAGATAGTAGCTCCTATAATAGTAATAAAAATTAATATTAAAATTAATCTATCTAAAAGTTTCATTAATCTGCTACTGCCGTATTATATATAGTTGCTTTTTGAGCTAAAGCTTTAGCTTTTTCATATTTATCTTTAGCTTTAGCATATGCCACACTATACTGCTCAGGATATTGTTTTACGTGATTAACTTCATTATCAAGTATATATTTTACAGTCTCAATATTAAGAAGTCCTGCTCTACCTAATAGTACGTTGGTATTTTTATCACTAATACTTTTACCATAAGCAATTTTCTTACCAAGTTCATTGTTGTGTTTATCTACCGGATTACAGAAAGATACTCCAAAACTAAGAATTCTAGTAGGATTTTCAAATACAGTACTTTCTCTAAGAACAGCGCATACTACAAAGTAATGATCTTTACCTTCAAAGTCTACAAAACTACCTTCTCTGTAATCTACGAGTTTCTGCTTAGTGTTTGTCATAATTTTTTAAATTTGGAATTATTAATAATATAATCTAGAGGAGCTGATACTAAGTCAATGGATTTTATAATTCTGTATCCAATTTTTTTAGTAACTTGTATCCTCTCTTTAAGAGGTTTACTTGAAGATATAAACTTGCTACCTAGCAATTCCTCTCTATCTTTATAGTGAGCATATGCTGTAAGTTCATAGACGAACATCTTAGAAACTGTAATGTCTCTATGATGTTCGTCTCTCCAAGTAGTTATAGGAATGGACTTAATCATTCCTCCATCAAAGTAGTATTGTTAGGAGTTTCCCCCACAATATCATATAATCTATGAAGTTCTTTTGTATAGGAATCTAAATATTGTTGCATAGTAAAAGCCTTTTCAGAATTAGCTTTAGCTACTCTATATCTAGCAATTGATGCCATAGCTCCAGATAAGGTTAATCCATATCCTGCTAAAGTAAGTTCCTCTCTAGCCTCTCTAGTTTTAGATTTGGCATTAATGGTCTTCATAATATATAAATCCCAATGAGGACAACTTTCATCATTTGTTGAAGATCTTAATTCAAAATCAGACTCTTTAATTATCATAGATTACTTTGATCCAATACCACCAGGTCTTGTTGTTGCATTCTTTACTGTTTGAGGGAGCTTATCCCACCATACCTGCTTCTGACGAAGTCTTTCAAGCTTTGCTTTATACTTCATTTTAACTAGAATTGAAAATTAAAAGAAAATTAATCATCTGTGTAATATTAAAATTATCTAGGTAAAATACCATAATTTAGTCATAGACACATCTAGAATAGCCTACAAACTTCTAAATTTAGAATCATGAACAATTTATCACTCTAGAAATGAAAATGTCTTAGAGAGACTCTGAGACATTACCTTCAAAGTGCTCATCAGCATACTTACGAGCATCTTTGATATCATCGAAATATCTACTTGGTTTTAATCGGTCACTACGTTTTACCGCAATTTTACCACCAGTAGTACGATAAATAGTAATAGTGTCCACTGTTGCTTTTACAATTTCTTTAGCCATAATTAATTATTTTTAAAAATTTTACTTAAAGTTTCTGTTAATTCAGGATACAGGTAATACAGTGCTAATAACGTATTTATAATTGGACATACTAATATTAATATTGTTATTATATTAGTAGGAACATTAATTTCAGTCCATCTGTCTATAACAGCAAATGCAGATCCAATATAAATAGTTATACCTGCAACAATTATTATTGATATAACTAAATACATTATTCTAATAATTCTAAACTAGCATTACTAGCTAATTCATCCGCTAGATTATTACCAAAACAATCTTGATGTCCCCTAACATGGGTAAATTTAATATTTTTTATTAAAGATTTAACTCTTTCATATTCTTTATCTAAAATATTCCAGAGCTCTACATTCTTTTTTTTCTTCCATCCTTTAGTAAGACATCCTAATACATATTGACTGTCACTTATAAATTCTACTTCATCTATTGGAGTTTTAATGGACTTAAAGGCACATAGCATAGCAATTAATTCCATTTTATTATTAGTAGTATGTTTAAAGCCTTTAGAGTATTTTTTAAATACTTCATCATCCTTCATCCATACTATTCCAATACCTCCCTGGTCAATAGAAGATTTATAAGCACCATCAGTATAAATCTGTAACATAGTTATAAAGATATGTAATCTGCATATTCAAATACTATTCCGTTCTTTTCAGGATCAAAATACGTTGTAGACATACAAAAAGTATCAAAACTATGAGCTTTTCTATAACCATTTAATAAATCTCTGACGTATTCTTCAGTATCACTTATTGTGGAAATATAGCAATGTCCCTCACCTTTAATAACAATTCGTATATCTGAAGCATCATCTAAATCTCCAGTACTAGAACTAATTTCCCAAGTTCTATTATCTGTAAATAATGCTTCTAACTCTAAATTAATGTCATGAATTAAGTCAGGGTCTAATTCATTTTTATTTATAATGATCATTTTTATTCCAAAGTATTAAATAACAACGTTCTCCTTCTAAATTTGAATACCACAATATACATTGGTTATCTGTAATATCTAATCTTGGATCAATTATAATTATTACCAAAATAATAGTTATAATAAGTCCCAAAATATACATTAGATAACCTTAAACATTGTAACATTCTCAGGAAGATTGTCCCAGTCTTTATAAGAGTTAGTAAACCATACGTGATTAAAGTTTTCTGACAGATTCTTTATACCTTTAGGATTTACCATATGAGTAACTGCAATATATAAACGCTCTTTAGAAATACCTAAAGCATTAAATGCTTTAGCAATACCACAAAAAGTGCCTCCACCATCACATAAATCATCAAGAATTAACAGAGGTTTATCCTGTATATTTTCAGGATTATCTATTTTAATCTCTAAGATTCTTCCAGTAGTTAAATCTCGAACTTTACTACAAGTAATTGCTTTACGATTATATCTGAATTCATTTCTCTTTTCAGCCCCAGCATCTGGGAAAACTAATTGAAATTCTTTCCAAGTATTATTAGATGGATTCTTTTCAGCGTAAAGAGGCATGAATTTAACTCCGAATCTAGGATCATAATAAACATCAGAATGAGGTTCTAAAATTTCAATAGTCTCTGCATTACAATTTTTTAATACATTTAAGACTATTTTTAAAGTGAATGGTCTATTGAAAACCATTACTCGATCCATTCTCATACTCATTAAGTAATAGATATTTATTTTATATAGAACTTCGTGTCTATCAAGGATATCTAAAACTTGCATAAGTATAAATAAGTCTTCAGCATTAGTAATTCTACATTGCACTAATACTTGCTCCTTATGGCTGAATTCTTCTAATGAAATTTGAACTTCCCCATCAGGGAATCTAGAGATAGAATACTTAATATCACTGTCTTCTAAATGTACTAAATTTAATTGTTGCATAATTTATAAATATAAAGAGTTATTGTTAAATCATTAGCAAAAAGTTCTTGGAGCATAGGATAAACTACTCCGTCCCAATCTCCTCCTGCTAATCCACATCCTAATTTATAAGGAATGCCTATCTCTGTAATCTCGTTATCTTTACAAAAGTCTTTTAAATCTAATAAAGCTTTTTTAAGAGCATCATAATCAGTATGTCTATTTTCATAGGGAGCTATTGATTCAGTAAAAGAATATTCACCAAACAAATTAGCTACGAGATTAATAGGTTCACCTCCTGTTATACATACTTGACATTTCCCTAATAATTCTTTAGAATATTTAAAATATTTACAATAATTGGCATATCGTGTATATACGCTATTCCATTTATTTTTAATAGCCTTAGCTATACCTGCCCCCATTACTCCTAAACAATTAGTTTGATGGGCTATAAGAGGTAAATTTGACTGAAGTAAATCTCCATTAACAATTTCTATCATACTAATGTTGAATTTACACGTTCACGAATCTCAGAAAGAGAATATTCTCTTACTAATTCTCCATCTACAAAGACTGTTTTAAGACAACCTTGCAGTTCTGCATCCTTAGTCTGCTGGTCATAAGCGACATACTTACCATTCTCTTCTTCAATTCTAATAAGACCTTTGAGAGAGTTCTTTGTTCCATCATCAGTCTTTGGATGCTTATAGATTTCTATAAGCTTTCCATTGATTATACAAGCAGTTGCTTTAACTGCGAATCCCAAAGAATCACGACTCTTAAACTGATAAGTATAAGATCCAATACCAAGAACAAGATTACAAGCTGCCATATGAGCGTTCTCTAATCGAGCATAGATATCACGCTGACGCTCTAGAGTGATAGAATCTCCATAGAGCAACCCAACCTTGGTGCTTGGATAACGATAATCATTTACAGTAGTATTCCATCCAAAGATTTTACCTAGCATATAATATGCTCCATAATACTGACCTTCAGATACTTCTACATAATGACTTTCATCATCATCCATAAATGGATTGAAATCACAATAGTACTTGCCTTCCTTCATTGCAGTGTGGTAATGAGGATTTGTACGAAGACCACAAATAATATCTACTGGGTCACCACTATCAGGACGAATTACTACTCGACCATCACGCTTCATAATGTCTTTTTTCAGACGAGGGAGAATACGTTCTATCACTCTCCAAAAATCATAAGTATCACTAACTATAGATACAATTCCAATAGGATATAATTCATTTATCAATCTTTTAATTGACAATAATTCTCCAATAAGTTTTTTGTCCTCTTCAGACGCTTTTTGAATTTTCATATTTATACGCTTTTTTCAAATTATCAATAGCCCATAAAGGCTGTAAATTTTTATAACAGAAACACTCTTTTTGCTATATAGGATCAGATAAATCAAAAGAGGAACATGGTCTTATATGATCTAAATGCCATTCACCATAATTATCCCAGGACATTCCTTCAGTAAATTTGTTTGCAATATATTCTTTTAAAAATTCTATAGAACATCCGATTAATTCCATAGTATGTGCCACTCTACGTCTGAGGTTATTACGAATTTTAAACTTTAAAGAATTTCTTTCCCATATTCTTTTTTGCTCCCGTAATTTATCTTTATTTTCTTGTCTATAAATTTTGTCATAAGCAGCTTTTTCTTCTTTATGAGCATCTGCATAAATTTTCTTTTGTGCTAATATATGCTCTTTATTTTCTTCATAATATTTATGTCTAGCTACTTTAACTTTATCTTTATTAGCCTCTCTATATGCTTTATTTTTAGCATTTCTACATTCTTTACAATGAGTATCTAACCCATCTTTATTTCTTTTACACTTAGGAAATTCTGAAATAGGTTTTTCCTAACCACAATTAGAACAAATTTTTGTCTCCATTTTTATCAATATATCCAATTAATTTACCAAAATCATCTAAGATTATTTCTTCTACATTATCTTCAAAATCACTAATAGTAGAGCAAGCCACTGAATGTTCCGAAGCCGGGACAGTTGCAGCTACAAGTTCTTCAGTAACATTTGCATCGTAATAATGCTCTACTGCTTCAATAGCAGGAATTGTTTCACTACCACAGAATGAGGTCATATGAGCCATACCGGAGATAATAGCAGCATCAAGTCCTGCCATACCTCTCATTGAGAAATCGTGACAAGAGAACCCTAGATTTACTTCCTCTGGGAATCCAGTCTTTCTAGCATGTTCCATAAGTCTCTTCTTATAAAGACGAGCACTTGTTGCAGAAGTACAAGGAAGCCATAGAGTACAACTAATTAAAGTTTCCAAGTAATTAGTCAACCAAAAGAAGTCCGGGAGAGTGTTCTTAATAGTCATCATAGGTACTCTTATAGGACAGATAGAACCTTCAGGAAGAGCTTTAATTTCAATAGGAAGATATCCTAAATCATAGAGTTCTTCAATATGCTTTGTCCCAACCTGGTTAAGGTCTACAAAGTTACCTACACGATAAGCAAATTGCTTAATAGCTTCTTCCTTAGGAAGAGCAAACCATTTGTTAAATTCCTCTATCAAATACTTCTTTACAAAGTACTGAATACCAAATACTACAGAACCTTCTATAGCTTCTGGGAAGTAACGATTACTTCTAGGAGTCCAGTTACTATAGACCATTTGTGTACCCTTTGGGTACATACGATGATGACCAAGCTTATAGCCATCAGTTGCATTAATAATTTCCATTAATTGATTCTTTTAATGTTAAACCTATACTATATTTATAAAACACTTCAGTTATATAACTCTTAGTTTTTTTGTGGATTTTCATATGAGGCTGTTGTTTAAGCCACCATGTATATTCTCTTCTAGGGTCAGCTCCATATGTTTTAGCTGCTGCTAAATAATCACATATAAGTTCTAGAACATATTTTTTAGGCATTTTAGCAGGAATTCCTCCATTATCTAAGGAATGTATCCAATATTCATAATGATGAGGATTTCTTCCTCTATGGTGAAGGAATGTTTGACTATATCCTAATATTCTACATTCATTCGCTAATGAACTTATATTATCATCCCAATACTTAATAGCTCTTGAAAATTCTGTAAAACTAAATTTAGACAAATCATGAGTAATACCTTGCCAATATAATCCTATTTGAAAGCAATATTTAGCAACATAATACTTATGGGTTAAGATTCGCTTTATTAATTTCAACCAAACTAAGTTCATAATGCTGATAATTTATTTATATAAATATCTAAATATTTCTTTCCAAGTTTCTGCATTATACTATAGAAACTTCTTCTAAAACTATTATCTTTCATACACAATATCTTTATATTAGAAATTAAATCTTCTGGTATATGTGCTTCAGAATATTCTTTAGACACTATTTCAGAAGATTTAATTAATTCTACTAATAGAGATACTTGACTAGCTTTTTGATAATTCATAAGTGAGAATCCCTAATTGCTGTATAATATCCTAGAATAAAAAAGTCTTTACACTTTTCTAACTCTTTATTAAACATTAATAGATAAGGAGATTTTGCAATTAATGTTTTCCAAGCTTCATTTACTTTTATTTCAAGAGTATCTGAATTCATAATCCTTCTTTTTCTAAGGAATTCCAATAGTCTGCTTCTAGATCATTCCAATAATCATCTAGATCACTTATAATATCTGTTAGATCTTCCATCAGGTATACAATATAAAATTAGCAATATAATACAGAGTATAATTATGAGTCCTATTCCTATTAAGAATGGGCTAAAAACAACTAACCATGAAATATCTGAATGTAGAATAACTTTAGCAACTAATAAAATAATAAAAGTTACTGGAATAACCCATCCTCCACATCCTAAATTTACATTTACTTTTTCATTTGACAACATTTAATAAAGACTTTATATAATCAATAGATTCCTTCACAGAAAGATAGTCACCACTCTTTAACATTACATAAGAGCTTTCTCCAGCTTCTTCTACTACGGAAATATCATCTACGGCTATTAAATATCTTCTATTAATACTATCGCTGTCTAATGTTAAATCAATAAACACATTTAATCATATTAATAATTTTCTACTAATAATCATCTGCGTTATGATAAGTAAGATAATATAATACTATAAAGATTTAATCCTAGTACAGATTGTTTCTACAGCATTATTAAACTCTTGCTTATTACTATCTAAAATAGTTTCTCTTAAAAACCCTAAATATGAAGTACTACGACTAGTAATAGAAGGTAATCTAAGATTTACTACAATACATTTATTACCATCTATTCTAATTCGTAATGCCCCACACTTTTTATACTTAACCATTTAAATTAATAAATATTAGTAATGCTAATACAAAAATAGGGACTAATAAGATAAACTTACTAGTCCCTTTTTTGCCATCAAAGGCTTCTACGGCTTCTTTTAATGTCATTTGTTCATCATATAATTAAAAAATTTATTTTTTGGAAGAGTTCTTAATAATTTTAAAGTATCACTTGCGTAGAAATATCCATCAGTATAATAGTGACTTCCTTCAGGAATTATAAATAAACCTATAGTATCAATAGATTCATCAATATCAAAACTATTATGTGTATCTCCACGACATTCATATCTTCCAGCATAAGGACTTATTATCTTTATATTATATCCAAAAGAATGTAGTCCTATATCTACAGATACACTATTCTTATTTCTGTCTAAGTATGATGTATAAGTTTCTCCTATATTATATCTATAATTAAATATTGGTGAATAATAACCGAGCCTACCATAATTTATTAGAGCTTTCCATACACATATGTTAGAAGTAGCTACACATTCTTCTTTATATCGCAAATATAAACACATTATTTAAGAATTTTAACTTTTACATGTTTGATACTGATTCGTTTAGAATTTTTGGGGTGTATTAATATATCAATACGATGTTTATGTCTTTTATTCATGACATCCCTAACTTCATATATCCCAAATCCTTCTATAAACACTTTTTTAGGTTTATTCTTTGGAAATAAATAAAGTAAATCACGAGATATAGCACACCACTTAATTTTATTATGTTTTAAATGGTGTAAATTTATTTTAGAACCATCAGCTGTAACTAATGGTTTATTATCACACTGACTCTTTACTGGTTGATAACAAGTAAGAGTTACATGAGTTATTGTTTGAGCAATACTTTTAGTGCATAAGAAACATAATAATATTAATATAAATTTAAATCTTCTCATTATAAATAATCTTTTTAGTTAGGGCATATATTACCACTCATAGTACTAACATTTCCACCAATATTACCACAAGTAACATCGCCACTCATTGTTAATACTCCACCTTTAACGTCTTTACAGGATACATCACCACTAGTTGTATTAACAGTTGAAACATCCCCTGTAATTGAGACATCCCCACTATCAGTACGTACACTAGCTACATTACCTTCTATTTTTACTTCTATAGATGGACTTTCAAGACCTTCTCTTAAATTTCCATTTACATAAATTTTACCATTATTAATACTAATGGTTTGTGCTCCTTCTATTTTAACATTGTTAATCCAAGTAGCACCATTAATACCATTTAATGTTGTTTTAATTGTGTTAATTATTCCCATAATATATAAAATTTTTAAAAATGTATACAAACAAAAAAAGTCGAGCTTATTGCCCGACTCAACATCAGTAAGTACCCCTTTGGTACTTACAAATTAAATAATAAGATTAAATAATTGGAGGCATGTATAATCTACAATACTGATTAGCATACCAAGTCCAACCCTTCTTAAATGCTTTTAAAGTTCTTTTTAAAATTTTCATCATAATAAATCAAATTTAAAGTTTAACTTATAAAATATCTAGGAGGAGAGTTTAAAAATTTAAGAATCCCAGGTAAATCACCCCTGTTAGAGACATGGTCTCTATTTTTATTATTTAGGATTCTATAGGAATGCAAAAAATCATCGAACCATTCCAGTTCGTAGGTTCTACGACACCTAATAGGCGAGTATGCATCGTTGAGAGGCACCCTATAAGTTACGTTGCTCCTGTAACTAGTATTCTAGAGCTTTATCATAGTGCAAGATGTGGGAATCAAACCCACGCAAGCCTTCTGGTTGGAAGCCAGATATGCGCCTTCAGCTACACTAATCTTGCATTTATTTATAAGATATCTTTCCAACGCATGAAGAATAAGAAATTTTTTTATTATTATCTTCTAATATATAATAATAATCCTCAAATGTTTCTTGAATACCTTTAAAGACATATTCTTTATTCATATGCCCATCCATATAACAGGTTTTTCCTACATTAAGTAGTTCTTCTTTTACCCATTTTGGAGTATCTTCAGGAACATTGTCTACAGAATAATAATTCCCTATTACTTCATACATTAATTTATTTATTAATTGTTGGAAAGTCTTCATTAAAATAGGAACATCTTCAGTTTTATACTTTAATGTTTCTAAATTGTCTGTATCAATAGTTATTTTCATAAATATTTAATTTAATAGTGGACCACGATGGGACTCGAACCCACGACATCTACCTTGCAAAAGTAGCGTTCTAGCCAACTGAACTACGAGCCCAAATTGGAGATTACTCTCCAGTTAATTGTTTTATTTTAAGTTTAGCTTGTGTTAATTCATATACTAAATCAGATATAGTTTTTTTATTATCTCTAAGCTGTTTTTTGAGACCTTTAATAGCTAATTTCATGCTATTAAAGTCTTTCAAATTATTTGCCATAGATTCTAATTCTCTAAAAGACTTAGTATCATCAAATAAAGATATATTAACTTTAGCTCTTAACTCTCTAATTTTAAGATTCTGTTTCTCAATCTCATTTTCTAAAGACTGAATCTTATTATTTAAAGATTCTATACCAAGTCCATTTTCTAATTCATCTATATAGGATTCTAATTCTCCGATTTTTTGTTCTAATCCAGCATAATGCTTTTTTCTTTCAGCATCATACTCTTTAAACCTATTTATTTTGCTTTTTAAAACAGCTATAATAAAATCCTTTTTATCATAAAAGTTTGCGTCAGATTGATAATTAAAAGTTTTTTTCATATTATTTATTTTTTAATTAGTTGTAGGTATTGGACTCAGACCAATAACCGTTTAGTTCGAGATGTGGGAGTTGAACCCACTGTTTTCTGCTTATGAGACAGACGTGTAAGCCGTTTCACTCACCTCAAATATAAATAAAGAGCTTCTAATTGGACTCAAACCAATAACCTGCACTTTACAAGAGTGCTGCACTATCAATTGTGCTATAGAAGCTTAAATAAAGGCGAATATGGCATTAGACGGGCGAACTATCGTGACCATATTCTAATAATACATTGAGCTATCAGGCATACTCGTGGATCGCCACCGCTACCTCTAACAACCGCCTAGTTAAATGCTAGGTCCTCTCCATTATTTGCGGAATATAAGGGACTCGAACTCTTAGTTTTACTAGAGTGACAGTCTAGTTCCCTTACCAACAGGGCTTAATACTCCATGTGTCTTTGCGCCTAGACTAGGATTCGAACCTAGGAACCTTTCGGGGCAAGTTAACAGCTTGCTGCCGTTGACCACTTGGCTATCTAGACGAAAGTCCTGATTAATCAGGACATACAGTTGAATCAATAACAGTAGTATCAACATTAATAGAATCATTTGAAGTTGAATTTACTGAATTATTTGAACCAGTAGAACAACTCAAGAGTGTAAATAACACACTAAATACAAGTAATTTCTTCATTTTTTATTCTTTTTTATCGTATTGACTATTATAAATCTAAATTTTATTATTCAAAATATAATTTTAATAAAATTTAAAAATGAACCGAGAACTTCCCAATTCTCGGTTCTGTGTACTAAGGTAAGTACGACCCTTCCAATTTCATGTTGAAATCTTCAAAAAAGTCAGTATATTTATAGATATATACATCTGGGAATCAGGTTAATCGTGAAATTCGTAACTATAACAGTCCTAACCCGTTTGTGATATAAATATAATTTAACTATAAAAATTATAAAAGTTAATTTTTGTTTACTTTATTATTTTTAATTAAATTATTTATTTCTGTCTCTGTGAGTTCTATCTTGTAATCCCCATAACTTAAAGAATAATTAAAATCAAATAAATAGACAAATTTATTATCTATATATTGAGCACATTGTGGAATTACACTAATATTAATAACTGTAAATTTAATATTGTCTAAGACAATACTTTCATACAATTTAAATTTGCTAGTCATAATAAACCAAAAGAGGGAACTCTAAATAGAGTCCCCTCAAAAGATTGAGTTTCCTTTTAATTATCACGACTATAATTCACGTTTCACAACGTTCAATAAGTATTCCTTATTACTGAGGTTATTATAGTTGTGAATTTTTTTTCTAAAAATAAAATCTTAAAAATTTTAATTCTGAATCATAGCACGAAGCTCTTCAATAGATTTATTCTCAAGAGCTTCGTCCTCTTTCTTTGCGATAAGCTCAGCAATACGTTTGTTACGAGCATCAATCTGTGCTCTATTAATATTGTCTTTACGAGCCTTTAATTTAATATTAATTACATCTTTTACGATGCTGAAACGAAGTTCATCATCATTTTCTTCAGCTGGAAGCTCTTCAATGAAAGACTTCTTAGGAGCCTCACTAATTTTCTTATCCAGCATAATAGCTAAAGTGTTAAGATTCTGCAGAGATAAGTCGAACAAATCTTCTGTAGTAATCATACCCTTGTTTGTCTTAAAACGTAATTTCTTTTGTAATGCTTCTTTGTACATTGTTGTTAATTATTAAATGTTTACTTTATAAATTTTACCTGAATCTACTCTAACCATAAGTGAATTACGAGAAGTAGCTATAAATCCTAAACCACTCATCTGATTATCATCATAAGGAGTCAAAGCTTTAGATGCTAATACTTCAAATACTCTCTTATGATTTTTAGTGAGTTCGTCTTTAAGATACTCATTAAAATATCCACGAACAGCATCTGGATTCTTACAATCCTTCAGCATAAAGAAATAGTGCTTAGCACCTACCTTATTATTTCCCCAGTAATTTGGAGATAAACATATAGCAGATACTTCAACAAAGTTCTGAGTCTTTACTCCCCAAATTTCTTTAGATGCTGTAGTACCACTTAAATGTTCTTTAGTAAAGATAACTTCACGTCCATTAGAAGTAAAGTCTAATACTGGAACATTGCTCTTATGAGGGACGTCTTTATCATACACATAAGTATGAACAACTCCATTGAGTTCTACTTCTACTTCAAATCCTAAATCAATATTTTCAACTTTAGCAAAGTTGTTAACAAATACTTTATAAGTACCTGTTTTAGGAATTCCTGAGAAAATGATATTTTCTACAGCATTGCGAGAGAATTTCTTAGGATTATTACGTTCTTCAAAAGCACTACCTCCACAGGCATTCATATCTACATCAAGAAGGTCTGCTTTATTACCATAATAAATGTGTTCATAAGGACAATCCATATGTAAATCTAAATCATCGTAATTATACCAATGAAGAGAGATTCTCATATAGCCATCTACCTTACCTCCTACTTCTTTAACACGTTGTTTAATAGCATCAGAGATATTACCATTATATGCCCAAGCAAACCCATTATTCCATTTAAACATAGAAGGAGCTTCTTTATTAACTGGGGCAGTAAGAGTTACTAAACTATTATTTAACTTATTGTCAAAGAATAATTCAAGCTTACTAGCCTTAGAAACAATATTATTAAGGAACTCTTCCATAGTTGTTGGAATCGCAGTCTTCTCAAAGTCTGTAGCAGTTTTGCTAGTATTAGAAGTTTCATTCATAAGAGAATCAAATCCTCCTAACATTCTCTTACGAGTTTCTCTATTTACAAAGATAACATCTTCAATAGATATATCTTCTACTTTAGCATGACGACGCTCTAAAGAATCTTCATAGCCAAGTTCTACTACAGTTTTATAAGCATTTTCTACCTGAGTTTTAGTGACAATACCCTTGGGTCTCTTATAATTATAAGGAGCAACCATAGCTTCAAACTTCTTAACTGAACTTTCAACATTGTTAGTATCAGTTATGTCTTTAAGAAGCTGACCTATAGCACTATTAAGTATATGTGTTACAGCATCAGGAAGTACACAAGAAGATATCCAAGCATAATTATCTAACTCAAAACCTTCCAAGTGCTTATTCTCTATTGTATCAAGAGCAGTCTTTAAAGCACTCACTTGACGTAGATAAGTGTCACCTCTATAGAGGTTATCATCTGCAATTAAGTCTAATATTGTTTGTACAGAATTATAGTTAATTTCAGATAAAGTTCTTATCCATACATCATGTGAAGATTTAGCACCTGCACGGAATGTTGGAGTCTGAGACTTATCCATAATTAAATTACTTGTAGGAATAGCATAAAAATGGTTCCAAGTAATTATTTCTTTAGAAGGTAGTATCTGCTGATTACACTTACAACCCATTGTAGTCTCTTCCGTAACAAATGCATTTCTAATTTTAGTATTTTTAAGCACTTGTAACATATTGTCTACAACTTTAGCAAACATTCCTTCAGCGTGAACATCCTCCCAGTAAGAATGTATTTTATAATTCTCATCTACAGAGACTAATGCTCCATAGCGAGTAATGAAATGTTTACAATTTACACAGTTAAATTCTTGACGTACGGCTCCTTCAGGGAAAGATTCCATATAAGCCATCCATAAAAATTCTTTTTGAGTGTCAAGAATAAAGAGATGCTTGTTCTCTTTAATCATCTTATTACATGCTTCTGTAACAAGATTTCTAAAATCTAAATATTCCATAAAATTTTAAAAGTTAAAAAAAGAGGAAGAGAATAATCTCTCCCTCTGTGATACTTAATGTTTATACATTTACATTGGTGTTTTCTACATCGCCATTAACGTTAACATTCTTGTTAACCTTAGCATCAATGGTGTTAGCCTTCATAATGTCTGCCATATCTACACCTGTGGCATCTTTTACAATGTCACGAGTCTGCTTAATAATAGCAGGCACATTACCAGAAATACCAGAAGCCTCAGAACCATTAGTTCCATAAACTGTCATATTGCCAATCTTACTCATAGGTTCAGCAATATACTTAGCCATATCAGGAAGAACTTTCTCATTAAGTTTAGAAAGCATGTCAATTACAGCAATAGAGCCATACTTACTGTATGCTTCAGCCTTCTTCTGCATAGCCTCAGCTTCTGCAAGACCCTTAGCCTTCACACCTTCAGCTTCTGCCAAAAGTTTAGCTTTAGTACCTTCAGCTTCTGCCAAAAGTTTAGCTTTAGTACCTTCAGCTTCCGCAGTTAAGGTCTGCTGAGTAGCATATGCTTCAGCTTCGCCCTTAGCACGAATACCTGCTGCCTCCTGCTCCTGAGAATAACGATTAGCTTCAGCCTTAGCTTTTACAGCCTTAGCAGTTTGCTCTGCTTTATAAGCTTCAGCCTCAGCCTCACGCTTCTGCTTCTCCAAAGCAGCCTGAGCATCAATTTCTGTCTGATACTTGTCAGCATCAGCTTTAGCATTTACATCTGCAAGATACTCATTCTGCTTAATCTTAATCTTCTCTTCAGATAAGGTCTGTTCTTTACGAGTCTTCTCAATATCAGCATCTACAGTCTTGATATTAATAGTCTTCTGCTGCTCCTGCTGCTGAATTTCATATGCAGCATCAGATTCAGCCTTCTTAATATCAGACAATCTCTTCAGTTCAGCTCTCTTAATAGCTAATTCATTATTACGTTCAGCAATAATGGTATCAGCCTTTACTCGTGCTTCATTAGCTTCATTGTCAGCCTCAGCTTGAGCCTTAGCTACGTCTCTATCAGCATTAGCACGAGTAATCTTAGCATTTTTCTGAATAGCTGCTGTATTATCAGCTCCCAAATCACGGATCAAGCCTTTCTCATCAGTAATATTCTGAATATTGCAAGACAAAATCTCAAGACCTAACTTAGCCATATCAGGAGCTGCCTTCTTCTGAATTTCATCAGAGAATGCATCTCTATCAGTGTTAATCTTAATTAAGTCCAGAGAACCTACTACTTCACGCATATTACCCTCCAAAGAATCTTTCACCTGAGCAGCAATCTGCACAGAATTCATATTCAAGAAGTTCTTAGCTGCAAGTCTAGTGCCTTCTGTATCAGGTTTTACCCTAACTTTACATACGGCATCTACCATTACATCCAAGAAATCATGAGTAGGAACTGGTTGTGAAGTCTTAACATCAACTGTTACTTGACCAAGATATACTTTATCTAATCGTTCAAGTACAGGAATTTTTACTCCACCACCACCGATAAGTACTCGTGGCTCCTTACGAAAACCTGAAAGAATGTACGCCATCGAAGGAGGAGCTTTAACATACATTGTAGCAATAATAACAAGCAGTACAATAATAACGACTGCGATAACACCAATAAGAACTAAATGTTCCATAAATTTGTAAATGTTTAAATAATAAAAATTAACTATCTAAGAATTAACTGATGTTAATTCCAAGGGGGCATTTATTTTTTATAATTTGTAATTTACAAGACCTGTAGCTTTACTTGTAGAATAGCAACTATTAATTATATATATTCTAATATTCCCATAATCAGTCATAGTTACTACATATTTTTCTTTAATACTTACCATCAATATACGATCATCCTCAAAATAATCTCCAGGTTCCAGATATTTTAACTCTTTATCCTCAATAGTGGAACCATAATCCTCATTGAACTTAGTAGACCATTCATCATAGAATTTGCTTTCTTCACTAGTATGTTTCTCCCAATCTTTCTTTTTAATTTCTTTAAACTTATAAAAAGCTTTTAATATATTATTTATATTTTCAGGAGTAAATTCCAAGTCACAATGTCTGATTTGTACTTCTCTATACAAATAAGTAAATCTAGAGAATTCAATATTAAAGGTTTCTTTAATATTAGGAAGAACTTCTACTCCATGAATATTAATTTCAGTTGCTATAGCTTTAATTAAGTCTATAGTAATAATATTCATAGAATGAGTTAACTCTATAACCTTTTCTATGGCAGTTTTATCTTCCAAGATATCATTAAGAATCTCTCTAGTAACTTCCTCAGAAAGATTACTGAAAGACTTTTTATATCTTATTCTAGAAGGTCTACCAAGAAGATTTGGGTCTACATCTAACTCATTAGTAGTAAGTAAAAATACCTTACGATAAATAGAGTTATAAGTACCATCCATGAAAGAAAGAACATCAGAAGAATTTTTAAATTCTTTCTCATATTCATCAAAGAAGAAGATACAGTCAAAATCAATAGATGTAGATAAATATTTTATTAATTTACTATTAGTATCACTGCCCATTGATTGTACTAAGACTACAGGAAGCTGTAAACGATTACAAAGTTCCTTTGCGGTAACTGTTTTCAGTATTGTTATCATATAGCTTTTTATCTATATTTCTATAACTTCTTATTTGTTATAGCTCAGCGTACCTTTTTCTCCATTCAAATGATTGGGAGAGCGGGCGCTCTTGGAAGTATTATATTCTCTTATAAGAGTTTCAACTTCTACGCGTTACAGTGATGAAGATTCGTTACTATCTTCATTTACCACGGGATTAGCATCACAGCCTTCCCCGTTTTCACCCGCTAATAATTCTAAACATTCCTGTTTAGAACGGCAAGTTTTAAAAATTTTAATCCAAATAAATATAAAATTTTTAAAAATTTAAGCTTACTGAATTTGCTTAAATTTTACCAGTTCCTTTGATTCCATCTAGCAGAACACCTAAATTTCCTGTAGTGTTCTCATATGTCCTTAAGACATAATCAATAAATTTTTGGTTTAGACCATACAGTTTGTAATCAAACGTAAAAGACTCAGCGATTTTACTTAAGTAAAATCCAGTCATTGAGACTTTTACTTCATAAATACCTTTCGGTAATCCTTCAGGATGAGATACTGTTGTCGCACTACCCTGACTAAAAACGTTGCCATCTTGCAACCAAATTTGTTTACCCATTTTGATAAATGTTTAATAATTACTTTAATAAATTTATAAGAATGTCTATGTTGTATAACATATCATCAATTATTTTAATAGAGTTATTAATATATTCTTCCATAATTAACAGTTAAAATTAAACAAAAATCCCTGAACTATAATAGCCCAGGGATTAAAAACAAATAATAATAAAAACAGTTCTATGAACTAGTGGAGCTAGACGGTACTGCCCCGTCGTCTTGCCTATTTGCATCAAAACGTTCTTACAGCATAGGTTTTAAAGACTATCCTTGTCTGTTAGGGTTGACAAGATTAACATTGTCAACTTCCACCACTCTGTTCCTAAAGTATACAGAGAACTTATAAGAAATGAAAGAATAGTGCACCTTTCTGTTCCTAAGCAAGTGCTGCTCGGCTTCTCAGGCTGCAATAGCGTAAGAAGCGGAAGTGTTATTTACTTCGCCAATTAATTTTTTACTTGTCTATCCAAGTTGTCTTGCTGTGTTTCTTATCTCCTAGACAATCAAATACTAGTTTAGCCCCATACTTAAAAGAGTCCTAAATTAGAACTCTTTAATATCTTCTGATTCTTCGGCTATATGGAAAACCCATATCGTACCAATCATCTGGATCTATTCTATCTTCATTACCCATAATTTAAAACTTAATTAATGTTAAAAACTAAATTGAATATCTCTATTGACATCTAATAATCCTCCTTGCCAATTAGATTGAATATCCATACTGAACCATGTACCATATTTAGTTCTTGTAAACCAAATAAGATGATTGTCGTACTTAGGAATGTAACAGCCTATAAAATAATCAGTATCTCCATTCCATATCCAACTACAGTTAAGAGCACTATTTACTAAATGTATCTTTAGATGTATATCAGCCTTATTAAAAGGAATTACTTTCTTTACATAAGCTTTATATAATCTACTTGGTGAACATTTACCATCGTCAAAGAAATTATAAATCTGTCTCTTTTTTGGTATCATTAATCATACATTGTCTTAATATAGCTTCATTAACTATATTATCATTTGCTATTGCAAGTTTATCTAATAATTCCAGATTAAATTCTTCTTTTCGAAACTTGAATTGAATCCAATTAGGTTCAAATTCTCTGTAATCTAGATGAGACAGAGGTTCATCTGTATTTAGTACATATTTAACTAATCTAGTTAAACGTTCTCCAGCTAGTTTAGATACTACAAAGCCAGATAAATCATAACCTACACCTCTACTTCTCCAATATTCACCAACTTCAGGTTTAGAATCCGGAGCAACATAGAACATTTTATAATAATCTGAAGACTCTAAAGTTACATAAGTACCTAACTGACTACTACAACATATACCTAAACCAATATTAGAATACAAATTATTATCACGCTCTAATGTAAGAAATACTGGAACTTTATAAGGGTCTAAATTATTAATCTCACAATGATGCAATGCAGTATGTGCATACTCAAGTAATTTAGACACTGATATAGTACTTAGTTTAGTATCTTCTTCACTTTTGTTCTCTTTAATGGCAGCATCAGAACATCTAGTGTGCCAATTTTTCCATTTATCTCCTTCTAAATACATAGCAATTAACTTATATAATACAATAAAAAAGTCATAGAAACAATTAATATTCCTATCATAATAAAGAATAGAATTACAAATTGAATATCTGCATTCATATTATAGATACTTAATCACCTCCAGGCAGGCTATCTAAATACTGAGGAATAGTTACTTCTGTATTATTCTTCTCTTTTTCAAGTTGCTGAATAGCATTTGACTGTCTATCTACAATTATTTGCAATTCCAGAATTTTTGCTTTCTGATAATAGTAGCTAGGAACTGACCAAGCTAAAACAATTATAAAACAAATTGTTGGTAATATCCAAAGTTTATTCATATTTTTTTATTTTTTTTTATTTTTAACCCCAAATTACATAAACTCCATGTTCACCCTTATAACGAAGACTAATCTCAAATCCTAACTCTTTAAGGTAATTATAATATTTGTCAACATTAGTTGGCGGAAGTATAGAACCAATCCAAGCTGCATAATTACCTTTACTAGCTTCTTTAATTATAGCAAAGTTTATTTGATCTAATATATGCGGGTCTAATACAGCAGACCTAGATATAGTCTTTGCTTCTGTTGCTTTAATCATAACTTTTTAATTTTTAAACTAGCATCTTTAAACCATATATTAAGTCTATCTATGGCACTTTCCCATTCAGATTGAGAGCAGATTTTATAATATTTTAAAAAGTTAGTATTATCTGCATTAAATTGGTATATACCTATACATTTACCACCAGGAGTGATTTTAGTTACAGTATATCCAGTACCATCATTGATAACTACTTTTAAATAAGATGTTGTATCTTTATAGTAAGGATGTTCTCTAAGAGCGTGATTACTAACTTGTATCTTTTTAGCTCTTATGTTATTTATTATTTCTCCTATAATATTCTCTAAATTATCTCTTTGACTTAGAAACTTTATTTTAAGTTTTTCCAAGTCCTCAATAGACATTTCCGAATAGTTATTTATATTTTCTGTTTCCATAACTATAATTTTTTTAATATTTTTACATTCTTAATTAATGGCTCACCATCAGTACCAGTTTCATCTAACAAATCACCGGTTACTAGATATTTATTGCCAGTAAAGTATTTTACATTATATATAAAATCATTAAATGCCATCTCATTTGTTGGAAATGGAAGAACAGGAGAGTATGTTCCATTTATATTTTTATGAGCTTCATAAACAGACACACCCTTTTCTTTACCTATTACTTCATTATTATTGTTCCATATAGATGAACATGCATCTTCTGGAATTTCACCAAATCTATAGAATATCATTTATTCTTCTTTAAGTTCTGTATTATTCCCAAGAATATCGTTGATTTTCCTTTCAATAAACTCATCAGAAGTATTTTCTTTTATTAGAGCATCAATGTCAGGCAACTCTACATCAACTTTATCTTCTTGTACTTTTGAAGTGAACATACCAATTACTAATTTCACCCAAGGACTATTAGCCATATTTGTTAATGAATCCTTTTGGATTTCATAAGCTTTCTTTAATTCTCCATTATCACGGAAATATCTGAGAACATCGGTCAATGCAGCGACAAAGTTTTTATCAGACATTGAATTGTTTTTAGCCTCTTCCAATTTAATCATTAGAAAAAGCAATGATGAATGTAAATCTGTTTATTCATGAATTATTTATATAAAATTGTTACTTTTTTACTCTTTATTGGAAAATTCTCTGCTTTTAAGATAGCTTCCTCAGCTTCATTAACCGAATAAAACGAGCACACTGGGAAAAGATTATTTGCACCATATTCCCAATAATGAATAAGTCCAAAGAGTAATGAATGTCTTTTATCTACCCGATAAGCAAGAATAGGTTCATCCCAAGAATCGTAATGTATGCCTTTAACAGCCTTGCTTTTACGATACATATCTACTATTCTATATGTTGCCATAGCTATTCCTCTTCTTTTATACCAAATGGAGTTCCATCTGCAAATGTATATTCTTTAATAGCATCTGAATAATTAATAGTATCATCAACATCTGTTATAAGACTATACTCGATTTCTCCTATTAGTTTAGTCCATCCAAATGGTTGATGCTTTTGCATTTCTGCCCAACACTCTTCTGCATTCTTGAATGGACGATACTTTGGTTCTGGCTTGATGCGATATTCTGTATTATTCCAAAACTCAATCTCTTTCATTTCCGTCCAATCATTCATATCTTGCCAACTTTTGCTTAATGCACTCGGCTTTGTCCTACACTCAATTGCCTCTCCTTCTGCAAAAGCTTGCAGAATAGGATAAAATTTTTTAGCTTGATTTCTGTTCATATTAATTATAATTTGATTGGAAAACCATGAACATAAACTTCACGATTGTCATAAGTACCATCTTTTTTCTCCATATGAAATAAAAGGGTCAAACTCAATGTCGCACACATAAACCTTTCCGATGGTGAACGATATGGAACTATTCTGGAAAGCTGACCTACACGTCCATCCTCATCCATAATCTTATCTCCAATTTTAACAGGCAAGGCTTTAATATAGTCTTCTTGAAATTGTTTCATTTCTTGAAGTAGCTCATCGCGTCTTACATTTAATTTGTCCCTTTTATCTATAAAAGATCTAATAATTTCTAGCCATCTTTCTGCATTCCTTTCTACTTCTCTTTCCTCTGAATCATCATTAGATTCACTGACAACCGTAAACTTATGTTTCATACGCTTTACTTTTTACGATGATTAAACTTTTTGATGGCATCTTTCTTAGAAGCAGCCATAACTTTTATCCCCTTGATGGTAAACTCATGCTGTGCCTTTGACTGACACTTCTGATTGTCAGAGGGAATGTTGCCTTTCGGAATAGCTAATGGTGTACTTCCAAAGCATGCAGGGAAATCGCCTATTAGATAGTTCAATTCAGTTTGCATGCCAATCATTGATAATAATCCACTCATATTAATCTCCTTTCTTTGGAAGTAAATCATCAATATAAAGCCATCCCTTAAAATTTCTTTTAAAATCTTTAGGACTCATATCATCACATACCCATCCTTCTGGATTACGGAAATATACACATAATTCCGTACTTTCATTTTTAAACTTAACCAAACATGTAACACAACATTCTCCTTGCTTAATGTTTGGCTTTTCGCTAACATGATGCCACAAGTCCTTCAAGAACTCTTCTCGCATCCACTTAGCACAATCCATAAAAGAGCCTATGCTAACTTTATCTCTATCTTCATCGGACAGAGTTGGATAATTTCTGTATTTATCAGCATTGCGTCGTGCAGCTTCTTCTATTTTCTTATCTATCATATTTTTTAAGTTTTATAGTGACCTCCACGACCAGTATTGTTCTGGGGCTAAGAAGGTATATGGGCATAAAGCCTTAACTTACTTTCGCTCATTCTGTGTCGTGGAGGTTGTACTATTCAGGATTATTTCTTATGCCTAGAAGATGTTCATTACCTTCGTAAGGAATACAATACTTACGACTACATCCGATACACCGAAAAGGATATTGTGATTCTTTTCTATAATGAGAAAAGAGGTCAGCTTCCCATACATCATCTTTCTCATTTCGTCCCAATACTTTATCGAATGGCTTAAACTCGCACTTATGCTTCAAGTTAACAATTATTTTCTTCTCAGCATCCCAAGCTTTTCCTCCTTTTGCAAGGGCATCAAAAAGTTCTTTCTTTTCATCTTCTCTAGCAGGATAAAGTCTTGAAAGAAGAAAATTATCTATAGGTACATTAGTTTCAACAAGGTTCTTATGTCTAATCAAAGAAACTATTGATTCTGTTATATTTTCATCCTTATGAAGTATTAAAGTTGTATGTCTTGTAAATGAACCTTCATTACAACTAAGTATATCTCCATCCTTGAACTTTGGTTGCTTTTCAATCTCCAAAGTTTCAAGATTGAGCTTGCCATCCAAACGCTTCTCTATGGTGTTAATGTAGGTCTGAGCAATATCCTTATCTTCAAGGGAATATCTTTCAGTTGTGCATAAGAATTCTTCGTAATATACGATTTTATTCTTATCTTCACTGTTAAGGTAATGCTTACAATAAAAACTTGTATAAGTATCATCGTACCATTCGTCAAAGATAACCTCTGTGCCACCATCATTACTTATCAGTACATCACCTTTTTCCCATTGGAACTTAGACCAATCACGCATTTCCTTAGATGGGAAGATAATACATTCTCCACCATCATACATATTACCAAATTTAATTAAGGTACATTCTCCAGATTGTGTTAAACCAAATTTTGAAGTACAGAAGTTTATTTTAAAAATTTCATCTGTTACTGCTTCAAAACTACATTTACCATGAATCATAGAATACAATTTAGTACCCCTTGGTTTATTCTTCAAGATTTCTGCTATATTAAGTTTCTGTTCCATAATCTACTTAATTTTAATAAAACATATTGTATATTATATCTTCATATTTAAGTTTATCTATTACTTTATTCAAGTAATCGATAGCCACTTTACAATCAGGTCTAAATTTTTTTATCTCAGAATACTACAATCGTTCTCTCTAAATGCACAATTCTCACATATATCAGATTTTACTACCTGATACATTTTACCATTATAAGTAAATATTTCACCTAATTTTCTTTCCATAATTCTTTAATATTAAAATTTTCATTCTTATTAATGTATTTAAATTCACCTGTATAAATAAGCCTATTAGATACTACTTCATTATGAGAATTAACCATATATAAACTATCTCTTGGAATAATAAATTTTCCTATATAAACATGATTACATAAAACATTTACAACAATAAAAGGAATGCGACTCCCATTAGAGAAAAAACGTATACAGCCAATTAATGATGCATAACAACCTTCTAAAGATAATACACTATGTAAACCTATGTTAATAGAGTTTTTATTAAATGTTACAGTTTGATTAGCAAGTGCTTTTCTTCTATAACAATAATCAGTCATAAAGTACGGTGTAAACATTTGTACATCTGCATATACTCCTACTTTATAAACTGTAATATCTCTTTTTGCTATTAATAATTTACTTTCTTTTGTCTTAATAAAACACATAAACTTAATCTTTAAAATACTTAAACATAAAAAGGAGTATACTAACTAATTAGCTAATATACTCCTATGAAACCTGGCATTTCAGTCCATCAAAGACTTTGGAGAAGTAATACGAATCGAACGTACTTCAGCTACTTAGATAATAATCATGTTTCGCCTTATCACCTGTCCTACATACTCCGGATTATGTAGGTAACTTCTCTTTTCCCTAATTAGGTACAACGATTGAAACTTCGCAGTGGGGGATTTACGAATCTAACGTACTTTAAAACTTTCGTTTACAAATTCCTGGGGGTTACTAGAATTACCCCAGCTTATTGTTTCCGTTTCTTATCAATCTGCCCTATAATATTCGCGACTATATAGGTATCCCCCAAATTGGTTATTCTTCTAATAATCCTAAATATTTAATATCAGTACTAACTACTTCTCTATATGCATAGTTGATATATACAGTAGCACCTACTGGAATTTCAAATATTCCTATTTCAGCATAACACATTCTACCCTTAGCCATTTCTTCAGTTAAGTATGAATGATAACCTTCATGTATATAAAAACGATCATAATTCCAAAGTTCTCCCACACATCCCATAACAGATCTATACCTTTCAAATTTAGGTCTTATCTTTACTGTAGGCATAATCTGAGATTTATAGTACCTAAAATTTTGATATTGACTTATAAAGATACCTAAAGTTGCTAATTTACCTACTTTATAAACTCTTAAAGGCTTCTTCAATACAATTGGCGTTGCCATATAATTTGACCAACACATAATTTTACAGTTTTAAATATCTACCAGTATACATAATTTTATTAGACACAATTTCCCCACAACTATTAATAGTATAGGCAGCGCCTTTAGGAATTATAAAAGTTGCTATATAACTATCATTTTCAAAAGGTATAAACATTCTTCTATTTCCGAATATCATACGTTTGCATCTGTATACTCCCTTGACTTTGTGAAAAGCAGAATTACATACAAATTGTACTCCAGTATAACTATGATAAGCTTTTTCTATCTTAAGCATCCCATACCTTCTAGCTATCTCATTACATTCAAGAGTTGGTATTTTATATAATATATTTGCAGTATAATTAAAGTTTTTAATGATAGATACACACGATTGCTTATTAGCCAATGTAACTATTTTATAAACTTCAATATCTTTATCTGCAACTTGATATTTTACATTTCTTAAAATTTCTATCCAACACATAATACTATATTTTTACATATTTACCTGTATAAATAATGTTAGAAGAAACTAATTCTCCATTAGAATTCTCATAATATGTAGAACCTTTAGGTATAATGAAAGTAGCTATATAATAATCATTATATAACCCTATACGTTCCATAATATTACCTAATAAAATAAATCTAAAAGAAAATCCTATCCTATTAAAAGGTAGAGATATATCTTTATAAGAATGATAACCTGAGTAAATTATTCCTAAATCAGAGGATGATAATTGAGGTAATTTTACTCCACATGTTATAGGAACTAAAGTAATTACTTTATTTAGTTCTTTTGGATAATACCCATAACTTTGATATAAACTTAGAAATTTTTTAGAATTCTCAAGCACATACCCTAGTTTATACACTACAATATCTCTTTCTGCTAAAAAAGCAGGACCTTTACCTATCCAACACATAATTATTTGTTAAAATTACTTATTCTTAAATACTTACCTGTGTAAATAATTTCAGAAGATACTATATGCCCATACTTATTTTCAAAGTATTCAGCACCTTTTGGAACTATAAACGTAGCTATACAACAAAACTTATATCCTTCTAAAGATTCTCTTAAAGCCGGATCATAACTACCCAGACATAGACATCTGAAATTTGAATAGAGCTACCCATTTATAAGAGTGATATCCTCTGTCTATTCTATAAACACCTATACAAGGACTATAAGCTATTAAAGGAACTATTTTATTGGGACGTATAGGAGCATAGTAATGCCCTCTAATATCACTAATAAAAATATTATTCCATATAATCTTTCCTATTTTATAAACATAGAAATCTCTCTCAGCTATCTTTCTAACAGCTGTATCATCGCCTGTCCAACACATAATTATTTAACTAATTTATAATCACCAATTTCAAATCCTGCTTCTGTAGAATCTAAAGACCAAACTTCAGGAAATACATTAAGACCATCAAATGAATGACACTCCACTTCTATGCTGTTAGTAATTCTATCTATATTAAGAATTCTAAACCACATAGGTTTCTGACATCCTTTCCACGCTTGGGAAAAGATGTCATTTACCTGTAACATTACTTTGTCCATTCTGAATCAATATTAAGAAGTCTAAAGGTGTATTTAATAATATCACTAAGGCCTGTACCATAAACACTATTATAAATATGATAAGCCAATTCAGCATATTTCTCTTCTTCAAATCTAAAAGCAGTTAACTGAGGACTATCGCACTTAACGTAATATCCACTTTTGTCATAACTAATAGTGTATTCTGGACCTCTATTAAGCTTCTTTTGTAATGCATTATACATTAAGTTTTGTTCTACTGGACTTAATGAATCAATAATTTTATTTATATCCTTCATATGTTAATGTGTATTTAATTAAACAATAAAAGAGCCTAACTAGATTAACTAATTAGACTCTTCAGAATAATAATATGATAAAAAGTAGTCTTGAGGCTGGGACTTGAACCCAGATTGGATGTGTATAAGACATCGAGCCTAACCATTAGCCGACCTCAAGGATTAGTGTATAAGACAGAGCGGATACTTGAGCAATTTATAAAAGTGTCTGAGGGTCGCTACTTCCTCTCCTCCCTAATTGCTAGCAGGGCGTGCACTTGCCACTAAGTACTTTAGGCTTTTTAAGAAGCCTTAACTTATTAAAGTTTTCGCATAATTTTGATAAGAGCTCTACTTTCACAAGCAAAGCTCTTTTATTTTTAATAAATTAAAAATTAAAATAATGATAGAAAAAGGAAATGCGGACAGATTTGAACTGTCAACCTTCTACTTTACGATAGACGCTCTAGCTATTGAGCTACGCATTTCTATATATACTAGTATTGCTATATAGCTTTATTTAAAAACTCATACTACTTTCGCAAGCAGTATGAGTTAATGTGTAAGTCATTTTATTGACTTATCAACTCAACTACAAGAAATTCATCAATTTTCACAAATTAATAATTAATATGTCGCTTAGACGGGATTCGAACCCGTAAGACCATTCCTGGTCAAGGGATTTTCCTACTACACTTGCTTTTATACAAGCTAACTTAAATAAAGGGATTCGAACCCTTAAGAGATATTTAATGACGACTTTAGAGGCGCTTCCGTCAATCTGCTGCCGTATACCAATTCCGCCATATTTAAGTTATTGTAGTCTGGACTATTTTATTACCTTATCAATTAACTTCGAAGTAAGGAATTAGGTTTTACCTCTCTCAATGAGCGTCTCCTTTTTTACATAATGCATTACTATTATAACCTTATTACTAAGGATGAAGTCTAAACCATTCCTTTTAATTAACTTAGGTATCTCCTCTATAGTCTCTACACATTTATGCTGTAACACTCCAATTTACATTTAAGATAGATTAGCGTTCTATCACAATTTAGCTCGTCACCACCAAAACCTATGTCACCATAAGTGAGGCTTCTGTCGCAAGTTAATTAGATTTCTGAATACTGCTTCTATAATCATTACTCTGCTTCTTACACAGATGCTAACCTTTTTACAATTAGTAATTAACTTGTTTAATTAGGGAGATTCTACTTCTATTATTTCTAATAGAGCACTCAAATTCACCATTACTGGTGTTCCAAAAGTCCCTCGTGTATCCCAGTTTCACCACTAAGCGATAAAACAACTAATTATCTGCTAGTTGCCAACAATATTTATTTTATAAATCCTATAACTATTATGGTATTACAATTGTTTTAACATATTTGTAGCTATATGTAATGAAATATCCACAGTTGTATGAATATCATCATTTAACTTTAAGACATATGTATTATTTTCATCATTCTTTCTAGTTATTTCAGATATGTATTTATGATTTATTAAAAATCCTTGTGTTGCAAGAATAAAATCAATACATAAAACACGTGAAATATTTTTCAATGAACAACACACAATAATACTATTGCCATGAACATCTATTATAGTACTATATTTACCAGATGTTTTTATACATACAATGTCATTTATGTTTATCTGTCTGTACTCTCGTCCCTTAAACACTAAAAATGTATCAGAGTCAATCTGTATTGTTTTTATTTCCATATCTCTTAACCCATAATAAAACGAGCATCTACAATATTTTCAGGATGATGAATAGTTTTAGTTAATCCTATCATCGCCCATTTCACAACATCAGAATGTTTAACTCCACTTTTAAGTTCATGGTAAAACATTAAATCATAAGCTTCTCCACTTTTAAAAGTTACTTTGATTTTAAATGTAGGCTTTTCATCATTTCTAATAAGTTCGTCCATTTCTTCATCAGTTACCATGTAACTGAACAGGGGATTAGAAAGATGTTCTTTTTTGTACTTCTTTTCAAGTTCAGCTAAGTTTAACTTTGCACACTTGAGTACATGTTTACAACCAAATTTCTTAGCACTTTCTATTTGTGCTATTAAATTAGTTTTACTAATAAAATAATCTTGTCTTGTCATAATTTATCTATAATTAATGTGTTAATAATCTATTTAAATAATAGGCGATTTTCACTGGTTATATTTAAACTATTCCATTGTCCTCAGCTATCTAACGTTCTTTCTCTTTTTAACCCAAATGATTAATTTTAAGGTAATTACGCTATTTAATAGAGTCGCTGAGAGTTGTTTAGTACCTATTTCAGTTGTTGGGCTACCCAGATTCGGACTGGGACTGAGAGTTCCAAAAACTCTAGTGACTGCCATTACACCATAGCCCATTATTAATGCGGAGAAAGAAGGATTCGAACCTTCGAGCCATGTAATATGACTAACACCTTAGCAGGGTGCCACTTTCGACCACTCAGTCATTTCTCCAATAAAGCTTCCTATCTTCACAGACAAGAAGCCTAACAACTCTTTAACGTTATAAAGTCCGCTGACTTTATATTTTAAACATTAATCGTATTTAAATATGAAGGAGTAGCACTAGCGATGCTTGAAATCGCCTTTTAACTTTGAAAAAGTTACGTCCTAACCAGCTAGACGATAGTGCCAAGTAGATTCTCTATCTTCACAGACTGAGAATCTCGTGTATTACAAATGAATACTTTTAATAACTTAAAAATTAATGGTGCTCCCTGACAGTACTGACCTGTCTTCCCAAAATTAAAAGTTTTGTGCTTCACCTTAAAGCTTAGAGAGCTAATTTATAATCTTATTTTGCATAAGAATTTTATTCTTGTATATAGTGGAGATACGTGGAATCGAACCACAATCTCAGGATTTTCACCGTGCTCTAACCTTCTGAGCTATATCTCCATAGCCCACATTTCTATAAAGGAGAATAGTGGTAACACCTACCTATACTAATAAATTTATTAGTCAGGATTTATCCAAACACACTAACAATATATCAAATTAAATTTGTACGGTAGAAAGGATTCGAACCAATGACCTTCTCGAAATGGCCTATTATAAAAAGAGATGCTCTAACCACTGAGCTACTACCGTAAGTACTAGTTTATATCGGAAAACTAGTAAAACGTTAACACATTATTATGGAACTTAAAAGCCGAATGAAAACATGGTATCTGCGGAGGTACTAAGAGTTACGTAAGGAATTTTATTTCTTACTGTAATAAAGACAACAAAGCGTCTTCCTGTATTAACCTCTCCACAATTATGGATTTCTACTCCATCCTTCATTTCAGAAGAGTATATTTTTAATACCATTTTACCAAACTTACTATTACTAAAAGTAATAGTTTTTCTAGCCTCATTATATACTACTGAAGTTTTAATGTAAAATGGGTCACTCCATTCACCATCTTGATAAACAGTGATAGAACCATAATTAAACGCATGAGCTATTGTAGTTAATACAATAAAACTCATTAATAAAATAATCTTTTTCATATTACTCAATCTTTTTAATGTTAGTACGGAGTAAAGGATTCGAACCAATATAACCTCTCTATGAATTGTGGAAATGAGGTGCTCTAGCCATTAAGCTAACTCCGCATGTGTGTGAGGGAAGAGGGACTCGAACCCTCAAGAGAGTTTAGAAGACTGTGACGCTTCCAATTACGTGCTATTCCCCCAAATAAAAATGCAACTAATTATCTGCTAGTTGCCAACAATATATATGAACTTTACAGAATTACTCTATTATTTCAGTTTCAGATATACACCATTTACCATTAATTTTAACGGCTTCTACCTGTTTATTATTTACTGTCTCAAGAGATACTTTATTTTCTAAAGTTCTATTGAGCGAAATAATGTATTTGTCAGCCTCTTCTTTAGAATTGACTACACGAGACTGAATGCTATTGTTAATAACATTATATATCTTTCTTAAAACTTTCATAATTATAATTTTTATAAAGTTAATAGTATATAGAGCATTGTTTCTCAACAACACTCTACTATAGTTTCAAATATCCATTGTAAAAGTAAAAATTTGTTAATTTCAAATTTTATAGTTTAAATCATCATATTTTGCAAATTTTAAACTTTAATACAATACAAAGACAATTTTATAGTATGTCTGCAATATCCACATCATCATCTCCTGGGTCTGGACAATCTCCAGGATCACAAGTTGTATCATCCTCATTATATTTTGAATGATAAGCAATGTGCTCTAACTTATTAATAATATTATTTACTTTAGCTAATCTATTATAAGTAGAATCCAAAGCCTGATTTAAAGCATTTGCAATAACTTTACACATAGTATGCATAGCTTTATCTCTCACAATTCGATTAGCTACTACCTGGTCGTCCTCATCATTTTTACTTAAAGTAATTTTAGAAACGACTGTTACAGTAGAATTATCAACAGTAAGTCCCCAAGAAGCAAGATTTTTAATGAAAATCTTTCTTTCTTTAGAAGTCGCAATTTTAAGGAATACAGAAGTATCAGCACTTGAAACTTTTATATTAGCTCCTTCTAAGTAATCCATTATATACTCTAAATCACAAGACATAGTACAAAACGTACTGTTACCAACTCTTTCAATGCTGTACTTTACTTTCTTAATTGTCTGCATTTTCTTTCGTTTTAGATTGTTTGAACAATTTAATGATGCCTTTTAAAGCATATTCTGGAACATTTCCACAAAGGCATTCACCATTTACATACAGTTTAATATTACCATAAGTAAATTTAGTAATCTCAAGATTTCCTTCAGCGCCATTAGATTCATTCTCTAACCATACTGGAAAATCTTTCCACTCATCTACAGTTAATGACTCATCAATAACTGAATGTTCTTCAATAGTTGGTTTCAGAGCTTTAAAATGCTTTAAGACTAAAGTCTTATGCATTGAATCAGCAAACTCTAGTTTCTTTGGTTTCTTGCTAAGAAAGAAGTAATCTTCACCAATCTTAGCCACAACATTTTTCTGTTTAACATTAAATAATAATTCCATAATTTTTAAAATTAATAGTTATATCTATCTAGTTCAAGATTAACTTCAGAAATTAATCTAGATTTATATGTAGCTAATGCTGTTTTATAAGTTTCAGAGTCAGCTTCATAATGACCTTCGATATATTCTAAAGTTCCCTCTTTGAACATTACAGTTTTAGATGATAAGTTATCTGATAGAAATACTATTTCATCAGAGGTTAAAGATTTACTTCCAGTAAATCCTTTATTATACATATTAATATGTATATACAAACAATCGTAGAGACTTAAAGCATTGTTTATATTGCTTCTTATATCTCTTAGCTGATTAAGTTTTACTTGTTTTATTACTTTATTATGATTGGCAATAATCCAAATCACACATAGAATAAAAGCAAGTATAACAATTACTAGCAAACCTTTATTCATATATTCTTGGTTCTGTATTAATGTTTTTAGAACTCATATATTGGTAAAGCCATTTAACATTATTTACAACAAAAGTGTTACCTTTTATATCTGTAAATAATATTTTCTTGTACTTATCCATAATTAGTCCCGATAATACTAACAAAGGATTTCTAATATATGCTGCAAATGTTCCCCCCTTTATACTTTCTCCAGAAATAATTCTTAATGTATTATTAAGATATTGATACTTCTTATTGAAAGCATTAGCATAGTTAGCATGTGTAGTCTTAGAAATATTGTACTCTGCATCAATCTGTGCTGAGAGCATTATTACTAATTCTCCCAGAGTATTGTGATTCATTGTCACCATTGATAAATTCCTCCCAAAGATAATTGTGCTTGTAATGTTTCTAAGTCACTTTTGATTGGAAGTTCTTTACCATGAATAGCTTTGTACTCCTTACTTACTTGTGCAATAGTTTTCTTTTTAGAAAAGACTAATGCTGTAATCTTAATAATGTCTTTTGTCTCCATTTTTTTTTAAATATTTAATTATTAATAATGTGCCATCACCTTTCTCATTAAGAGTCTGCTACTTTGGATATGCAGGATGTAGGTTTACACTAGAGCCCTATCTATCACAGACCGAACTCTAATATTTGTCTTTGTAATCTATTGTGTTTATGAACATAATAGATTACTAAAGTAACTAGCCCTATCTATCACAGACCGAACTAGCGAAAATAATCTAAACTGTATATTGTTGATAACTATTTTATTTTAAAAATACATAAGTCTTGTCTTATGATTAACCAATTTTCTTTCCAAGATGTCAACTATTCATTATACTCTATAGTACTAGAGTGCAGATTAATAAACTTCACTTCTTAAAGATTCGTAACCTCCATACATTGGAAATTCTGAATTAAGAGTAATCTTAATAAAGACTCTGTCGTCGATAGTTACAAGTCCTACAGTTTTAATATTGCGATTACAATTATCAAAACTAGTACAAATAACTGTATTAGAGGTAAAATCTGCTACGCCTTTAAAACCCATATCAACAAGAACCTTACACATTGGTGTCAAGTAATAAATTTTACCTTCTTTAATAACACAAGAAGAAAATGGAATTACTCTATCACCAATATGATAAGTTCTAGCATCATGATCTATTGTGAGAGCTTTACCGGCAAGACTCTCACAACCTGATACAATTTTTTTATTTAATTTCTCTGTATTCATCGATTACATCAATTAAGTCCTGGAATGTATATTTTCCAATATCTGATTTATCTTCAACCCAATAAAGAGCTTTAGCAATCTGTTTGAGTTCAGACTTAGTTAATTCACCCAACTTATATTGCTGAATTTTTTTAACTAGTCTTTGCATAGTATCATAAGCATTATAAGAGAAAGTATGTTCTCCACCAGATTTTCTAGTGTTATATTTACTATCACAATACTTTACATTATCTGAATGCTTAATAAGACCATTAACACAAGCATTCATTCGAGCTTCTACTATAATATTAGTATAAGCCTCAAATACTTCTTCTGCAAACTTCTTGAAATCTCTTTTTGATGGAGTTTCAGAGAAATTTACTTTTTTAGTCACAGAAATTGTATATTCCTTCTCATTTTGAAATACATTTATCATAAATTCATTTCTTTAAAATCATCGTATGCTATTTTACTCATTCCTATAAGTAGAATAATTAAAATAATATTTTGTAAGAATATCATAACTTATAATTATTTTGTTGGTATTCTGCTACTAATAACTTAGCATTATCTGCAAGTGCTATAATGTTAGATTTTAACAATCTTTTATACGCACATGAGACAATGTCATAGCATGTCTGTGTAGAATCATATGGTTCTTCTTTACGATCTTCCCATTGTGCAATGGTTAAAGTATTAAGACCATAGATTCCTCCAATATAAACCTCATTTATTGTCATAAGGTTTATATCTTTAGTTCTAAACATTCCATATTTATCTGGACCAAGGTTAGCATTACGAAACCCTTTACGCCAAATTCTTTTATGGAGTATCATACACTCAGATAGAGTATTGGCATTACCAATTTTAGTAAGCCAACACTCATAACTATTAACAAGACCTTGTTGAAGTTTATAATCCGCAACATTCTTGTTTAATTCCCTTTTATGGAAAATTTTATTCCAAATGTTATATTTCTTCATTTTATTTAAATAGTTAAATTGTTTATAAGTTTAAATATCGCAGTATCAATAGATACATAATACATTTTTCGTTGGGTAAATTTCCCATTAATTATAAGATTCATCAACTTAGCTAATTCTACTGAATATGGAATATTAGTAGCTTTTACCAAGAGTTGGACTGCATAATTATGAGATTTACGATTGGCTACAGCTATGTTATGTGTTTTAATAACTTGTTTACGCCAATGTAAGTGTTCTTTAGTTTTTATCTCTCGCAGATACAATTGATGTACCTGCAAGAGACTTGATCGACCTGTTAACATATTATTTATTCATATTTACTTGGATTTTTGTATTACTTCTATCCAATGCTTTATACACAGGATCATCAGCATACATTACAACATTGTTGTAGTATCTATCGGCTTCGCTAATTTGATTAGCTTGGTTACGTACTACATTACGTAAGTCAGAGTTTTCTGACTGAAGAGTAGCTATTGTAAATAACAATGCTACAACTACTATCCCTAAAAAAATAGTAGAGATTACAAAGATATTCTTTTTCATTTTATTGTTATTTGTTAAAGAGTAAATAATCTAGTTAAGAGCAGTTTATACACTTGCTCAGGTGGTTATCAATATCCATATCAGCCCCTCGATTTGCTTCAAACGCGTCCCAATCAAAACCTTCTTTTGCAACTTTTAAACTATGCTCTACTTCAGTTGCATAAGATTTAAGTTGTTTATAGAATGTAATTTTACCAGTGTGTATACTACAATATAAAAATACTGCATAACTTTATACGATTTACCTTATACTATCGCGAGGATTAAGCACTTTAGTTTTAAGACCTATAAACCACGTTGAGGTATGCTTTGCGTTATAGGATTTCGTCTAAAGTAAACTTTAGACAGGGATTTCAACCTTAAAAGTCATTAAACAAAACATTTGTTTATTTTTATTTGTGTTGTTTTGATTTTAGTTTAACTCAATATTTAAAATAAAATAATAAAGTGCTGTATTTTGTGATAAATATTGAATTTGTAATATGGTTTAAAAGTGATTTTAGATATGAATTTGTAGTGAATATTTGAGATTTGTTGGAAATTGGGGATTGAGTTTTGGGGAGTCGTGTATGCTTCCTATTTTATCTCTTTAGATTCCTCAACATCGGAAATTAATCCAATAAGATAGTTTTTATATCTTATTTCCAAGATTCCACTACTAACATGTTTCACTTCTTCCCATGTAGCTCCTCCATCAACCGAGACAATTAAAAACCAACCATAAACAATATTTGAAATATATTTATTACGATAAAGTTCTAATGTTTCAGAGTTAAGGAAATAATGTTTAAATGCTAATCCATAAAATGTCTTAAACATACAAACACTACAAAAAAATAAATAGAAACAGTAAAAAAAGGGGACAAAGTCCCCTTTAATTACTTCTTGATACTAAACTCCGACCAAATCTTACCCCTAGCGGACCTAGTAGCTTTCATTACTACTTTCTTGTTGTCCTTAACGGCTTTATCATAAGCCTCCGCGCACTCTTTGCAAGTCTTACCGGCGAAAACTGTTGCAAAGTTGCCGGCAATCATTACGTGGTTACCGCCGCCGAAGACTATGTTGCCGTCATTGTCCTTAGTGAAACCTACCCCCACTAAGATTGGAGCTTCGCCATTTGGAACACGCCCGTCAGATGTCAACTCTATTCCTAACTGATGAGTGCGTTGCAAGAGCTGCTCATCAGCAGTGAGTTCACGGGACATCTGACGTGTCGTGAGCTCTACACTGTAAGGGAAACTGACAGCAAATTCAGTGTTTTCTACTAAGGCTTCACCTAAGTCAGCCTTGTACATTTTCTCCAAGCCTAAAAGGCTGAGACTGATTTCATTGTTTGTACCTTTCATAATCTTAATGTTTAATTGTTATTAATTTTTTGTTTTGTTTTTTGACTAAATATGGTGGGGGGACTAAGGAGGTAGTCTACTCCCTCCCACATAATAAAAATTAATTTTTAAATTTTAACCTCATCCTACTTACTTACAAAAATTCCTATTTTTTAAACCCCAGGGGGCTATATAAAATCTTCTCTAAAAAAATTTTAAAATTTTTATTTTAATTTCTTAAAATATTAACTTTTACAAAAATTAACTTTTAATATTCCCTCCCTCGACTATATTACTCGTGTAATCAAAAAGAAATATTAAATGAATAAAGAACAACTAATACAAAGTATTAAAGACCTTCCTGATTAGTATAATATAAATTTATAGGTTATTGATAATGTAATTCATATAACCATGACTAAAAAGGTAGATGAATTTGAAGAATATTGTAGTAAATTAGATGATGAAACATTTAACAATGCTTGTCTAATATTTGGAATTATCTCAGATATATCTTTAGAAGATTTTTCTTCTAATTTAGATAATTCTAAATATAAAAAATATAAACAAGAATTTAAACACATAGTGGATTTTTTAAATGATAGAAACATTACAAAAAATTAATAAGATAGTTCCTAATCTTACAGTATCTCAATTAATAGAACTAGTAAATATTATTAATGGACCTAAATTAACTATAGATAATATGGTTTTAAAAGATATACCACATAATGGGTTTATTACAGTAGACACTAATAGTATTAAAACTACTTCTACTGAAAATCCTTTTAGTGTTAGTAGTTATCTATAAAGATAATACTCTCCTATGGTGTAATGGTTAGCACAGAAGACTCTAAATCTTTTAGCCAGGGTTCGAATCCTTGTGGGAGAAGAATAGCGTAAGTAGAAACCTCCACGTGGTGCTATTCGGATAACGCTAATTCTACTTTAAAAACATAATCTTCAAATGATAGCAGCAATTTATGAATTAAATGGTAAGATTTTAAAAACAACTAATCTTACTAAAAAATTAAAACGATTAAAATCAGAACCTAAGATTCTATTTCAATTAGAGAATGGAACAGAAGCTGATTTAGACCAATGGATTAAAGACAACCAAAATATAAATTCTAATTCAGAAGAAGATATTGAAATTAAAAAATATCATTATAGAAATCCAATTACAGGATATACAATGACTTCTATATATGATAATCTAGATGTTAATGGTTATATAAAAATTGATTAATGACTAACAAAGAATTAAAAGACTTAAAGTCTAAAATGAACAAAGTACTTAATGAAGTACAGTAGATTATTGATACTATAGGAGATAATGATTTACAAGATAATCAATTAACTCTTGATTTTTGTGATAAGTTAAATGAATTATCTGTTACTTATTAATAAATATTTGGGGATGGATATTTATTAATTTAAAAAAATAGCCGAGGCTTCTCATTTGAGAAACTTCGGCTATTGTGGTTTTAATTATTTTATATATAAAAAATTTCCTCCGCCCGTATTTTGAGCATCATATTTTAGTAAGTCATCTCTAGTAAATATTTTATCAAAAGTTCTTAATCCTGAATGATAAGTACCATTATCTAAAGTATATAAATCTACTGTTTTAACATTGTTTCTAGATTTCATAGCTTCTATCTCATCTCTAATATTATCTATACTTCCGGAAACTAAACGAACTTCTTTACCCGCCTATATAATTATTCTTCCTCCAGCTATAGAACCATATTCATCAGTTCTATTATTATTAGCTAAGAAATTTAGTCTGTTATTTACTGATTTACCATTTACTATGGCATTTAATATAGGACTTTTTCTAGAACCATTAGAATTACTTTCCATGAATAATACATTATCTTTAGAATCTGTTTTGAAACCAGTAACTGTATTTTTAAATGTTGGAGAAATCATACTTCCATTAGGAATATCTGAATATTTACCAAAAACAAATTTACCAATAGAATCTATACCTATATAATTCTAATTATTAGGAGATATGCTTTCTTTAGATTTGAAATTAGAAAAAGCAGTAATAGGAGCTGCTACACTATTTATAGGAGTATAATCACCTCTATTTCTATAACCAAAAGTATGCTTTGTTAAATTTATGGATTCTGGTATACGATATCTTCTAGAGTTTATTTTAGTAGTATCATTTATAGTATAACTATTTGGAGATATTTCTATTTCTAAATTTTCTCTCCTCTTATTTTTAGTTACTTTTTTATTAGAAATTTTAATTCTTTTACTAGTATGCTCAGGTTCTGAATCAAAAAATAACTATAGTTTTCTACTTAATCCATTTCCTACTAAATTAATCAACTATTTACCACGTTCCCATATTGTTCCTTCTTCCTATTTAGGAATAGATATTTTTTTAGCAGTGGGCATTTCTTCATATTTTGCAGGATGGTATACTAAGGTAGATGTTGGTTTAGCAGGATCTACTCCTTTAGCCTAAACCTATGGATATATTATTTTATTAGCTTTATCAGAATTAATTCTAAAAGGGATTTTATTTGATTTTCTTCTACCATACAAATACCCATCTTCATACCAATAATCATATATTGAATCATTGTCAGTAATTACCTATATAGCCATGGTGTTCTTATTATTATTACTGGAGTTCCTAACTTATCTAATATTTTTAATCCTAATACAGCTTTACTGTCTAAATCATATGAACTCCATTTCTACTTATATTCATCAGGATTAAACTTCCAAATATCTTGTGCTCTATATACTTTCTTACCATTAGATGTTCCTTCCTAAACTAAATGTCCAGCAGTATCTCCAAAGTCTAGATTATTATTAGCACCTTTCCAAGGAGTTTTATTAGTTATATTAGAAGCTTTCTACATAGGTTTCTTAGTAAAGAAATCTAAAGTTTCAGTATTTTCATATACAGGAATATCTTTATATGGATATATCTTTCTTATATAATTCTCATGTGGACCATAATCTACATTTATTTTCTTTACTCCATAAGAAGGATTATATAAATAAGCATCAATCATATCATTACCTTTAGCTGCTTTCTAAAATCCAGTATATGCTTCAGGAGCATAGGTATTGTAACCCACACCAGTTGATATATAAGACAATACTCCAGCATGCTTTTTAGGACTTGCTTTATGCATATTATATACTATGTCTTCTATAGGATTAGCATTATTAGAAGTTCTCATAGCTACTTCTACTCCACGTTTTAAAGGAGCTTTTACAGCATATCCCATTACAGGAAGCATTACTAAATAATTACTAGCTTTAGTCGGATTCTTAGATATATCTAAAGCTCCTTTAGTATAATCATATACTGCCTAAGCTGCTGGAGCTAAAGCATAACCTATTCCTGAATTAACTAATGCTTTAATAGGACTAGTATTATTATTCCAACTATCTACTTCTCTAGCATAAGCTCCTTTTATAGGATGGGTTCTATTCTTATTACTATAATTATATAATTTAGAATGAGTATGTCCTCCCTATTTTATAGTCCCTCTATTATCTACAAATACATCTTGTACCCCATTTAAAGTTCTAACTGGAATAACTCTCTACTAATATTTAGCACCAAGATATGGAGATTTAAATCTAAGATGATTTAGTCTATTATAATATTCCATATCTATAGCCATCTATTTATTCCGAGTATTATTATTTACTCCTTTATTTTGTTTACTTTCATCTACTATTGGCATATTTATACTTTATTTTTCCATATACTAGTTATACTATCAATTCCTAGTAATCCCATACAACAATATAAAACTGTATCTATCATATCAGGAGCTTGTATCTAACTAATAGAACAGTATATTAGAATAATTAAACTTACTATCCATCCTAATATTCCACATACTCTTTTACTACTTATTCCAGTATGTGCTGTTATTAATTTAATTAAAAACTATTTCATATCTTCTTACATAGTTTTAATAAAGAATATAGAGTAATTTCGGAATATACTATTTCTACTGGGTGTTCTATTTTCCATAGTAATCCTTTCCAGTTTTAATCACCTGTTTCATATTTCTTTAAATATTTATTCCATAACTATTTATCTCTTTCATTTACAAAATCTAAAAATCTTTGTAGTTCCTCAATCTTTTCTGTTAAAGTATATGTATCCATTATTATTTTTATTAAATTTATAAATATTATTTATTTCTGGCATGTATATCAATAATATTAGGTATAATCTAAATAGGTAACTATATTTTAGGACTTAATTTAGTAACATCGTTTGTTATTGTAGCATTTCTTTTAGCTACCTACTCTAAATAAGGTTTATTTAATTCCTAGTTTAATTTAGATGTAAAGTATGAACCTTGACTTGATCGAACTCCTCTTTTAGCCAATTTTTCAGTAGCTTCTTTTTTCTGCTAATTTAATATTACGTCGACTTGTCTCTTTCGCATAGCATTAACTCTTGGAGAATGATGTTTAGGGTAATAACCAGGTTTGTATACGCTAGATCTAAGAAAATTAGAACCTCCCTTAGCTAAAGCTGATGCAAATTTAGCTCCTAATATATCTGCCCCAGTTTCCAAAGTATTCCATACGGCATTTCCAAAATTACTTGGGGATTCTTTAAAAGTCTTGTACCATCCTCTACCAGCTTGATACCCATCTATAACTAAAGAAGGTAACTAGCCTACTCCAGCAATAATTCCTCCTATAGGAGCACCTACAGCGGTAGTACTTATACCTGCACCTAGTCCTAAACTACCTAAAGATATAGCTGCCGCAGTAGGTTCCCATTTATCTGCTTGACGATCTAATTCTTCAAAAATTTCAGGCATTTCTAAATTTATTTATATATTTTGCAACACTAGTACCATTAGCATCAGCGCCTCCTGCAATACCATTCTTATAATAATTTTTAGTCCATTTTGGATTTAACCATGATGCTGCTATAGCTCTGTCTCTTATACACATCTGACGCTGCCGACGATCGCATAAG